>Ga0137448_1000015_pt1 | contig 20472 bp, 19 predicted proteins | sample EasRivERMGT418_2_FD_102316 | JGI IMG/M metagenome (GOLD analysis project Ga0137448, IMG submission 102316) | Soil microbial communities from meander-bound floodplain in the East River, Colorado, USA - East River MetaG ERMGT418_2 | ecosystem: Environmental > Terrestrial > Soil > Floodplain ... | reverse complement strand
GCTGCACCAACAGGAGTTGTTGACGATATTCAGATTTCGATTTTACAAGGTGATGGTAATTTATCAGAAGCTTCCGGAGTACAAACTTGGGCTGGTAGTGATCGCACAACTCAGGATGTTTTTACTGTAACTGCAAATACTACTTACATCGTTGAAGGAAGTTATTACATAAATACTGGTACAACAACTCACACAACAGCTATGGCATGGTCAACTGGTGCGACTATAACAGATTTCCAATACAAGGTAATTCTTTGGAGTGCTGCTGCAAATACTTTGACCACGACTCAAAGCACAGTTCACGTATCGGGAGTTGCTTCAAAAGTTCTTAATGCGACAGCTACAACAGTTTATACAATTATACAATTCAAGGGGACTATTGTTGTTGGTGGTACAGGTGGGACAATTACACCACAGATAAATTTTTCAGCTAATCCAACAGGAACCTGTTTGATGAAAAGAGGATCCTGGATTTCGTTCTCTAAATTTGGTACTGATACAGATATTCTTAAAGGTGGATGGAATTAATGATAATTAGATTTGCGAAAGAATCAGATCTTGAACAGATAAACATGCTTGCTGCAAAACATAAAATATTGTTTCCGGATGATGGACTCGCTGTTGTTGCTGTTGATGAAACGAATAAAGTTATTGGTGTATATAATCTCAGGAATGTAGTAATGATTGAACCGTTTATATGTGAGAATCCATTGACAAGTGTTAAGCTGATGGATCATGCAATGAAAGTTATGCAGGAAAATAATATCAAGATCGCAAGGGGCTATGTTGATAAAAAGATTCTGGAAACGACTAAGAAATATGGCTTCAATGAAATTTTTCCACAGAAGCATATCATTGAAATGGTGATGCAGGGCTTGTTCGTTAAAGATGATTATAAACCTAATTCTAAAATCAATTAAAGGAGAATATCATGGCTGGTAAATCTGATCAGGAAAAAGCTGCTGAACGACAATATTCAACGGTGAGTAAATTCAATCCGACAGCAAGGAATAGATTTGAAGGCATGCAATTACCATTCGATCCGAAATCATTTGGTGCTATGTTCGACAGAGGAACTGGTGCTGGTGCACAGCTGCTAAAAAAACAGACTAAGCAGGATGTTGGTGCAGCAACGAAAGCTACAACAGCCGGACTCCAATCACGTGGTGCTGGTGGATCTGTTTTGCAGGATGCTATTGCGAAAGCACGTGCAGGTGTATCGGCTGGTGGTACAAATGCTTTACAGAAATTTATGGTTAATAGACTTGGACAAAAACCACAGGTGTTAGCAGGTGCCAATCAACAATCACTTGCGATCCCACAACTTGCTCAGGGTGCAGATTTTCAGAACATACAAAATATGTTTCAAAAGTTTGGTGCTCAGGGTGAGTCTATTGGGATGCTTGGAGATGATACCTGGTTGGATGATGTTCTCGCAGTAGGAAACACAGCAGCTAATATCGGATCTGCTTTTATTTAATAATATAATTTGAACAGAGGTTGAATCATGGCATCTTTAAGAAAAGTTTTGGAGAAAGCTGGTTATCTTGATCCGATACGAATGGCATTTGATAAATTTATCACGAAGCAAAGAGATAAATCTGATCAGGATCAGTTCAACCAGTTCATGACTCAGGCTATTGATGAAATAAGAAAAACTTATTCTACTCAACCGGAAGAAAACATTTCGTTTGAAAAATCAAGTAAGACACGTTTCGGAGATTTGCTTCAACATCTTCCATCAAGAAAAAATGACCAGCCTGGTGGTATCATAGATGAACCTGGTAGGAATCCAATAGATCTCGAACAGCCGGAAGATATGATTTTAGGTGATGCTGAGGGTAGGAAGTACAATACTATTTCTGCTGATGAACAAAGGATGAAAATTCAGAGATCAATTGCTGATGCAATAATGAAATCCGGACAGCTGCAAAATCTGGATCCAAATAAATTACAGCAGGGAACCGGACTACTTGAACTTATCGGACAAAGCTATACACCAAAACAGAAAACATCAGAACTGAAACAGTTCGACACCGATAAAGATCTCTATGAAATTGATGATGAAGGGAATTTCAAACTTATCAAAGCAGGGATCCAGGAAAGCAAGGATAGAACAATCGGATCTTACATCGGCAATGATGGACTTCATTACACAAAGCTTTATGATCCTGTAACAAAACAAACAAGAGAAATTCCTTCGGAGAAACCAGTCAGACCACCGAGAGGAACTACTATTAAATTTGAATTTCCGAAGCCTGAGAAGTGGAAAGATTTCGGATCTGTAATTAATATGATTAACTTCAAACAGGATCCGACTACTGGTACGCTTTCAGAGACAACACCACAAGAGCAGAAAGAATTAAGAAAGGTTGCTCAGAACACAGCACTTGGGAACATGTTACCTGGTGCAGTTAATTTTATGCAATCAAGAATATTCAATGCATGGAAAGGCAAACAAAATATGAGTCAGGTAGATTTTGAAGCTGAGATACTCGAAGGATTAAATTCAGGTGAACTATCTCCGGAAGAAGCACAGGATCTTATTGATTACAATCAGTTCAGACCGATGCTCTATGATGAACTTATCGAAACTGTAAAAGATATTGAAGAAGGAGAAGGATAATGCCTGAACCAAAAGATCCTATTCAACTCATCAGAGATCGGATTGAAAAAAACCGGAAGCTTTATCTCGATAATGAAAAAACTTTGAAACAACAAAAGCAGCAGGATCAACCAACCTTAAGATCTTCAACTGGTTCTGATGATATTACTCAAAGACTATCCGGCAGAAACCTGACTGATATTGATTATGAAGAATTGGGATCCGACAGATTCGAGAGACAAAATAATTTTAAGAAGCTTGTTGAATTAAAAAATACTAAGCAGCCTACTCAGCAGAAACAACCAGGCATAAGGATTGCTGATACACAAGTTGTTTCTAAAGATCAAACCACTCCATTCAAGCCTGACGGAGATACATACGATTATCAAACCGCACTAATGAAAGGATTCTCTCCTGATAAATCAGGTCATTGGCAAAGCATAGATCCCGAAACCGGAATGCTGCTTAAAGGGATAAACCATCCGACAATAAATAAAACTCTGGAAGCTGAGAAAAATCTTGGCAACGTGCTGGTTCAAGATGCTGATCTCAGATATTATTCTGTGCCATCAAAAGATTTTATGCGTATCAATGAAATGAATAACAGAAGGATCCAAACACTCAGGAAAGAATATGATGTTGCATCCGGAGAAACAGATCTCGGTACACGTACCGCTGATATGATTGACTATCTTCAAAGTGGTGCTTTACCTGGTGGACAGGATGTAATGAAAATGGTTCAAGGCATGTCTGAGTCAGAAGATCCGCTTTATAGAAAAGCAGCGACTATCGGACTTGGTGCACTTGGCATCGGGTTGAAGGTAGTTTTCCCTGCGATCATTCCATTGGAACTTGCTGGTAATATAGCTGGCAAAATAACCGAGAGGCACATTGAAGATCCGGAAGTTAGAAAAACTGTTGATATAATTACGCATGTCGGAATTAGTGCAACACTTGGACTACCGATGCTGATTGGTACACTCACAAGCTTAGGTGCAACCACAACGGCAAATAAGATTATGGAAGGGACTGATCTCGATGAGAAAGATAAAGCACTCATTGAAGAAGCTACCGGACACATATTTTTCTTTGCTGGTGCAGGTGCAACGAAACCATTAAAAAAAGTTGGACAGAAGTATTACGATAAATTTTATTCAAAGGTTTACGAACAGTATCGTGGTTATAAACCTGGTGATCTCTTTGATAAAAACAGAAAGCTTACTCCGGATGGAATTCAACATTTCAAAGATAGGTTGAAGGATCCTGGTACCGCACCAGCAGAAAAGGAATTCATCAGGAATATGCTAAAGAAAAATGGTGTGAAGCTTTCAGGTGATGAGGTTTTTATCGAGCCGTTAAAACGTGGATTGCAGATTGGCGATGGTAAGGAACCACCAAAGAAAGTTGAAACCAAGAAACCTACGGAGACAGTTATATCTATTGAAACCGGAATGAAACAACGTGGTGAACAGGGCAATATAAAAAGAGATCAACCGTTAGGAATGAGGATGCTGCAGGAATCAGCACCACGCAAACGTGGTGAAGATTTGCCGGAAGAATTACAGCGACCACGCAAGCTGACCGGATTCAAACCAAAGGCATTGATTGAAGAAGGAAAGAAACCGGAGAAGAAACCAATAATAACACCACCACCGAAACCGGAGATTCCAGCTCGGGAGAAATTAAAGAAAGTAGAGAAGGAAGAAAATGTTGTTGAGCCAGAGAAAAAGCAGCAGAAGCCTGAAAAGAAAATCACAATTAAAAAAGTTCAGATTACTGGTACCAAGAAACAGAAGATCCAGGACACTCCGCTAAAAGATATAACGATCAGAGAGGAAGATTTTCAAGGCAGGGATGAACCATTCTCTCAGGACACATTCAAAAAAATTGTCACCGGAAAATTACAGTTGGCACTTAATGAGGGTGAGATTTCAGAGATACGTGTTAAAAAAATAATCGATGGTGCGAATAAATATCTGAAAGAGAATCATCCGAAAGCTTCTGAACTATCAGCTGAGGATCTTACTCCGGAAAATACTTTTGACTGGAATGAATTCGGGCAGATCGGATTATGGAGAGATCCCAAATCGCAAAAACTGGTGGTGCTCTCCGGACACAGCAGACGTGCTGCATCAGAATTCCTTTCAAAACACTTCGATGAGTTCGCTGAGGTTCCGACTACTATATCAGAAGGAATAACTTTTGAAGAAGCAAAAAGCAAGGCATTGAAATCAAATGTTCTTGGTACTCAGGAGAAAATAACTTCTCATGCTGAACGATACAGGAAAATGAGAGAGAAGGGAACCAAACCTGGTGATATTCTTAAAGCTGCAAAAACATTTCATGGTAGAGAATCACAGCGGATCATAAACCTATCACATCTTAACAGATCCGGAAGAACTATTGATGCACTCAAAGCTGCACCAGAAGATAGGATCATGCTGCAAGCTGCTGATTGGATTGGTGGGATGAGAAGATCCTTTGATCAGCTGACTGATTCGCATGAAGATGAAATGTTCCAATGGCTGATAAGTGATAATGCACTCGGAACAAAAATTAAATCGAGAAATCAATTCCTTGATGCTATTGACAGACGTGTAAGCAATATAACTTTCAATCCGGATAAACCGCTGAATCTAAAAGAGGCAACGGTGAAATCAAGGCTGCTTGATGATTACGAAAAGGATGTTGTTGATAAAACAAAGGAACTTGAAGATGAAAAATCATTGCTGGACAAAGCAAGAAGTGTTTGGATCGGGAAGGGACTTTCCGGTGAGGAACTGGATGCGAAGCTGAAACCAGGACACGATATGGTTATTCGGGTTCAGAGAGAATTGATTGAACTAAAATCACAACGTGATCGTGTGATCGACCAGGAATCCAGACAGGTTGATATGTTCGGTGATTCGAAACAGGAATACAAAAAATCTGCTGAGAAGAAATTACCTTTCGAGGAAAGCTTTTATGTTGAATTCAATAAGACTCTTGATAAAAATGTTGATGTTCCTTACTTAAATAACATTGACAAAGATTGGTTTTTCCGTGAGAGTACGCTGAGGAAAATAGCATTGCATATGGTTGAACTTGGTTATGATTACCGGATGAATGATGTATTTATCACAATGGAAAATATGCTTAAGAGGACAAACGGAAGAATCACTCAACCTGATCTTATTGATGCTGTTAAAAAGGCTGCCGGATTAGTTATCACAAGAGAAAAAGAAACCATCACTCTGGATGCTAAAAAAACTTTTGATGATGCTATAAATGTTTACGGAACCACAGAGGATCCCTTCCTCGCTGGTTATATGCTGCCTGATGGTAGGATGATAGACTTCTCAGGTGGATCCGGAGAAAGGCAGTTGGATCACAGGGAGATCTCATCAATCGGGGATCCTTCTATTAATGGTTCAGAGAATGATTACTCGATAGATATGGTTGACTTCATGAAGCTTGGTGTAATTAGAATGAGTATGTATCGATGGAAGGGAGTTACTTCTTCACGTGATCGTGAGTTGTTCCTTGATATGGAAACAAGACCGACAAAGAGTCAATGGATGCTGCTGGACAAAATTATTGCTGATAAAAAAATCGGAACAATCGTTGCTGATATAAATGACGGTAACAGAAGATTTTCTGATAACTATGAAGTTTCAGATCCGGAAACTTATGAGCACTTTGAAAAGGATGTTAAGAAATTTTATCGTGGTGAATCTATACACAGAATAGGTGCTGCTGAATCACCGGAAGCTTATGAGGCAATAAAGAAAGGATCCAGGAGAAAGAAGCTTGCTGCTAAACAAAAGCAGATCAACTCTGATAATTTCAAAAGCTGGTTTGGTAAAAGTAAAATAACCGAAGCTGATAGTAAGACTCCGCTGGTTGTTTATCATGGAACCACACGTGATATAAAACATTTCGATCCGCTTCAAAGTAATGTTGAGAATCATTTTGGTAGGATGGTTTATTTCACCGATAGTAAGAGTGATGTAAATAAGAACTACCTTGAATTAGGTATGGATCTTAAATCGAGGATTGAAGCATACGCTGAAAAAATTGAATCTGATATTGAGAATTATGGTGAGGCTTCCGAACACTTTGGTAGATTAAATTTGTCAAAAAAAGATTCCAAGCTTTTTAAGGAATATCTTGAAACAGGAAATCCATTATATAAAGCACCAGGACTGACAAAATATATAAAGGAATATGCTTCAAAAAAAATTAAAGGTTCATCCCCGAATGTTGTACCTGTTTATTTGAAAATGGAAAATCCTCTGGTTATACGTGGTAACAAAGGAATGCGAAAAGAGACAGGGGACAAAGTTAAGGTTGGATCCGGAGATCCAAGATTCCCTGAAACTAATTTTAATATCCCGGACACAGTTGATATGGATGCTTTATTAGAAAGAGATCTGATCACAATGATTTCTGAAAGAGAAGGGATCGATGCTGAGGAAGTTGATCTTACAAAATATAATAAATCAGAACTCGATCAGTACCGTTTTGAATATGCTGTTGAAAATAATTACTACAACGAACCGGAAGGTGGGATCTATGACGTGTTCAATGCGATTGAAAATGTTGTCGCAGGTAATAAACAATTGGGCTTAGATCCGGTTGGTGCTGTGGAAAAGTTCAAAGAAAATCTTGGATCATTGGGTATTGATTTCACTCCGGATGAATTTATTCCTGCACACAAAGTTGATGCTGCACTCCGGAGTATAGACGAATTATATGAGGGTTACGGTGGTGATCTTGAAACCGGTGGTAATTTGGCTAACCAGGTTATCAGCGAGATATATAAAGAACTTGGATTCGATGGTGTTATACTAACCAATGCTGAGATCCAGTTTGAAGGAATGCACTTAGATCCAAACACTAACCACTTCCAGGTTTACGAACCAACTCAGGTTAAATCTGCAATCGGTAACAACGGTGAATTCAATCCTGATGCTGTTGATATAATCAGAGAGGATGAGACAAATTTCAAACGCAGCAAGAAGGAAGGGGAAACAAAAGAAGAATATGATTTGCAAAATTTAAGAGATTGGCGGAACCATCTGAAACTTACTCTAAAAGAACTCGAAGGTAAACAGGGAGAAATGAAAGTAGGTCAGGACAGATATGGAGTTTATACAATTACTGTTGGGAAACGCAGGGCACAGATTAACAAAGAGATCGATGATGTAGATAAAAAAATTGAGAAGCTGAGAGAGAAGATTCCGCAGAAAGTTAAGCTGGAAAATCAGATTGATATTTTCGGGATGGATGTAAAAGCACCACAGACAAATGAACAGCTGCTTGATGATCTTTTATCGCAGAGAGAAAAAATAATGAATGCCATCGATGATGATATTTTTATGGTTGAATATTGGCAAAAGGAAGTTAAGAATCCTGAGATAAGAAAGGATAAAAATCTTTATGATCATGCAATCAGGAAGCTGTCTGAAAAAACTGATGATATGACAATTCTTCAATTGGAATTACAGGAGTTGAAAAAGCGGATAGGAGATATTGACGGTAATAAACCTTTGGATGAAGCTGGATTGAAGGATCAATTGAAAGAGCAGCACCAGGAGTTGAGGATAGCTGTTGAACAAAGCAGAAAAGATCATGCAAACTTGCTTAAAAAAATTGAAGCAGCCGGACTGTTCGCTGATGATGCCTTGCTTAAAGAACTTGAAACTGCCAACAAAACACATCTGGATAATGTTAAGAAGCTTGAAACTTTTCTTGGTGAGAACACTAATCTTTACGAGAAAAAAGATAATCCGGAAGATGGTAATATGTTTGTCAGAGAACAGATAGAATTAAGTTTTGAGACAAGAAAAGTTCTCATCACTACTGGTAACAAAAACAGTTATAACAAAACAAAATATGTTAGCTGGATGCATGATATAAGCAAGATGGAGAATCCCACCTTGAGGAAGTTGCAGCCTGGTGAAGAAGCAAGGGTTGAGAGGAAGTACAAAAAATATAATCAGTTGAAATTTTTCGGGAAGGGATCCGATAAAGTTGGATCTGTTCAAGATGTTGTTTACATGATGAAGCAGCTGGAAACCGAAGGCATTGAACATGCTTTTGTAGTGCATGTATTGAAAGATGGTAAATCTATTATACAACACATATCAACCGGATCTATTGACCAGACCGTTGTTGATCCGAAAGCTTCTGTTGATCTTGCGAATAGACTTGGGACTAAAGAAATTTATTTTGTTCATAATCATCCGTCCGGTGGGTTGGAAGCTTCTCTTGGGGATATTAATGTGCTTGTGAAATACAGGGAAATATTTAACAGGATGCTCATTAAAGTGAACGATGGAATTATAATTGACATTCGGGATGGAAGATTTTCAACTTTCTCCAATTCACAAGTTACCAAAGGTGATCTGCTTGATTTAATGGCGAAGAAAATTGATAACATACCATTACCAGCAATCACTTTCAGCAGAAATGTTTTCAGAGAACCATTGGATCCGGAAACACCAAGACCAGGTGGAGAAGGATTTAAGAACAGAATAAAAGATCCAGCTGATATTGCTGTTTACCTGAGCAAAGCACGTTATGGACTTGGAGTAAAGAATCAGCTGCTTGTGCTGACAAATAAAAATGAAATAGCTGCGAGAGTTTTTATTCAAGCTGATTTGTCGAATGTTAATATTGTAATGAATGAGATACAGGCTTACATACAGAGATTTGCTGGTACATCTTCAATTTTAGTTTCGACTGGATCAAAAGATTCTTCATTCGCTGATGTATTACGTGAATTGAAAAACTCTGCTAAGGTAAAAAATGTTGAGTTACTTGATATTGTGCTTGTCGAACCATCAGCTGATCCGGATATGTTCAAAGGTATAAGTTTAGGTACCGGAGAAAGCTTCAACGTTGGCGAAGCGAAACAAACTTATTCCAGGATAACACCAGCTGATTGGAGAGTAAGGGAACCTGGATCCGGTGATCCAAGAGCCGATCAGAACAGACCAAGACTCGAAACTTATGTTCAGAAGATTGAAGAAAGCATGCCATCGAAAATGGAACCGGAAAGATTAAAGAGACTTACCGAACTTGAAGCAAAAGAAAAACTTACTCCGGAAGAAAGAGTTGAATTGAAAAATCTCCGGAAAGAGAAAAAAGGTTTTGCTGCATTGGATCCGCTGATCCGCAGAAAGCTAAGTACAGACATCATCAAGAAAATAAAAAATATTAAAACTGGTTATCGGATTGGATCCGCTGAGAGAGAGAAGCAGCTTGCTGATTTGAGAAAAGATATTATGCAGTATGCTAAAATATTTCTTCCACGTGGTAAGTTTATGAAATCGGAAGTATCACAGCTGATGAACAAAGTATCGAAAGCAAAAGATCTCGAAGGAGTTCAGGAAGCTTTCAATAAAATAAACCAGGTTGCTGAACGTGTCAGGAGAAGAACTTTACTTGCTGGGTTCAATAAGCTGATCAGGGAATCATCTCCGGAACGTGGAGATCCGCAGTTCATTACTTGGATCAAAAAGATCAGGGATATGAAACCGGAAGATGTTGAAGCTGAAATGGAAAGAGTGCTCAACGATACAGCTGCACGTGGAATCGATATGACAGAAGCACAGGATGAATATTTTTATTTGCTGCAAAGATATTCTGATATAAAAAATAAATCGACTGATGAGTTAGAGGAATTATATTTGGAACTTGCAGCTGCAATCGAAGCTGGTAGATCTGTAAGGAAAGCCTGGTTGATCGCTGAGAAAGAACGCAGAAAAATGTTACGAGATAATGCAGTTGAAATCATCACAGGTGGACAGGGTGTGGTTCCACCGGAAGAAGCAAGGTTCAAGGGACTCGATAAAGAGGTTCGTACAGCTAAAGAAATTCTTTCTAATCTTGGTACCATGACTCACAGTTGGGAAATGATCCTGGATAAACTTTCAAAACTTGATCGTGGATCAGAACCGTTTGAATCATGGTTAAATCAGAAATTCGCAATCGGTGTTCATCATGCACGAAACGCTGAGGGTAATGGTGTGAGATCATCACTTGAACTTGTTAGAAATAAATTGTTTGAAATTTACGGAACCACAAGTAAGAGAAAAGTTATTTCACAGCTGCAAGGAAATAGTACCAGGCAAAATACTGGTGCGTCCGTAATGAAGATCCTTGAAAGAGATGAGGCTGGATTGCCTACCAGGACAGAGATGGTTCCGCTGATCTTGTCACAGAACGAAGCTGCATACATGCTTATGGTTGCTGAGGATCCACAGCTTAAAAATACTTTTGAAAAAATGGGTTGGGGCTTGGGTACTTTGGAATCACTCAGGAATTTTGTTAAACCGGAAGTTATGAGATGGGCTAAATGGCAGCTGGATGAATTCTATCCTTCTTACTATCATGGTGTTGATGATGTTTATAAACAAATACGTGGTGTGAAGCTTCCGTACAATTCAAAATATATGCCTATCCGCAGACAGCATGGATCCAATGTTACTGATGCAGATTTTTTGGGAGATGTGACTGAATTTGTTTCGATCATAAATGGATCCCTGCTTGCACGTGTGAATAACACAAGACCGATCCAGATAAGAGATCTCGACAGAGTGCTGCTTGAACACATCATCACGATGGAACACTTCAAAGCCTTCGCACCTATCATGCAGGATATGAGAGCCGTATTTAACGCTGAGGAAGTAAGAAGGGCAATAGCACAATATCATGGTGGAACCATGCTGAAAGTTATTAATAGGTTTGTTAATGATTTCGCACGTGGTGGTGTTGACCGGAAAAATACAATAGAGATCCTGGATAAGATCAGAGCAAACTTCATCAGATCTGTTATCGGTGTGAATCCTGTTGTTACTGTTAAACAGCTTACTGCATTTCCGGCTTTTGCTATGGAGATCCCTGTTAAAGATTTTATGACTGGCTTGGTTGAGTTCGCTGCTAATCCAATCCCGAAAATAAAATTCTTACTCAGGAATTCTGATCATCTTAAGAGCAGGTATCATAAAGGTTGGGAACGTGATATAATCCTTGCAATGAACAGGGCACGTAAAACAACAGCGAAAGAACTTACCAGGAGATTCACATTCACCGATGCTGCTATGATGTTTACAAAGTTTGGTGATGCTGCATCTGTTATGTTCGGTGGTTGGGGTGTTTACCGATACTGGAAGAAAAAATATTTAAGCGAAGGTAAGACTCCGGATGAAGCACAAAAAGCTGCTATGCTGAAATTTGAACTGAGTGTAAAGAGAGCACAGCAAGCTGGTGATGTTGAAGATCTTGGTGAATTACAGAGACAAGGATCATGGCAAAAGCTGTTCACGATATTTCAAACTGCACCGAAACAATATTTCAGTAACTCATCAGCTGCGTACAGAAATATTTTATACAAACGTGGTAAGCTGCATCAGAATATTAAAAGGTTAGCTATTTCACATTTGTTCCTTCCATTGTTTTTCCAGTTTATTTCTGATGGATTCCGTTGGGACAAAGATCACATGATTCGTGCAGCACTTTTGGGATCTCTTAATGGAATTCTGATTTTGGGTGATGCAATGGAATTCATGCTTGATAGCTTCTTCGGGAATGTTTACTATGAATTTGACGAAACACCGATTGGTGCCATGACCAACGAAACCAAACGTGCCATTGAGAGTCTCTCCAAAACTGTAAACAGCAACCAGATATATTTTGATGAGGTTCTTGAAACTGCCGATGCTGTTGCTGATGCTGTGAGCAAGCCTTTCGGGATTCCATATCAACCTGCAAGCAAGTGGACTAAAGGAATTATGGATTTCACAGATGCACCGGATGAAGAAAACTTCCTGAGATTGTTTGGTTATCCGGCACATCACTTTGAAGATAAACCGAAGCTGGATCCTATGATTGAAGAAATTAAAAAAGATGAGAATCGTTTGAAGGATCTAAAAGAAAAGGGACGTGAAAATCCAAAGGATAAGCAGTTGATCGATGAAGCTAAAGAATTCGAGAAGCAACTGAACCTTAAGAAAAGTAATTCAGAGGACTGGAAGAAATACCAGGAACAGAAGAAGCTTGAACAAAAAGAAAAGCGGAAGAATGATCCGTTTATAGATCCTGCTGTTCCGAAAACAAAGCTTGGTAAGTTCCTCAAAAGACCATAAGAATTTTGAATTTGATTAAGTAAATAGTAAAACATATTTTCACAAACACAAAGGAGATCAACAATGAAAACACTAATCTTGGCAGCATTTCTTTTCGCTGCATCTTTTCTATCAGCACAGAACGGATCAACATCCTGGATCAGATCCACAACCATCGATACTACTGGTGCCGGATTAACTGGTGGTATAATTAAGCTTTCCGATGGAGAGGTTCCGGTTGCTTGCTGGTTGGACACACTCACAGATCTTACAAACGTAAGGTTTGAAGTTATACTCGGTGATTCTTCCGGATATTGGAATCAGAGTGATCAGCTGTGGAGATGGTTAACTGAACTTGAAGATACAACTATTTGGAGTACAGCATTGAGGGATGATCGTGTCACACCATTGAATTCATCTGTGATGAATACACTTCTCGCAGGATCTTCCAGGTGGACACAACAGAATGTTTATATCAGACCGCTATTGACTGTGCAGCAAGATAAACCAACAAAATTTTACATGAGGGTTAGATACCAATGAAAAAGCTAATATTAACATTTATATTACTGCTGTCTGTTGCTTCTGTTTCCTTCGGACAGGTTTGGGGGACTACTGCAAAGCATCAGGCTGGTTTCAAAACTCATACTGAAAAAGTTTATATTGGATTGCTTACGCAATCGGGGACAGGTAATCCGGTTGCAACTGTTATAAAAAATACTTTGGGTGGGGATGTTATTTGGACAAGGACAAGCACAGGGAACTATACAGGAACATTAGTGGGTGCTTTTACAGAAAACAAAACCGTTGTTATTTATTCTTCAAGTATTATCCCTTCTGATTTAGGATCATTAAAAAATTCTGGTGGTGGTAGAACTAATGATAATGAGGTTTATGTTCTTCAATATAAAGAAGGTCTAACCCCAATGGACGGTATTACTGGAGATACAATTGAAATCAGAGTTTATCCATGAAAGATGAAAATAAAATACCGTATAGCGAAGTGTTCAATGCAATCGAAAAAATTCTGGACATGGGTAATGCACAACTCAAATGTTCAGAATGTGGTAAAGGATTTTTCAAGCTGAGTTTTGTTGATCAGGATGAGCCGGATCTGATCATTGATGATAAAGGAGTTTACAATTGTTCTGATCATCTTCTTTACGATCTCTTAGTGAATCCGGAGATCACCGAAAATTTAACTATCGGAACCAGGAAAGATCGCAAGGCACAATTAGCTGTCCGGTACATAGATGCACAGATCTTCATACTAAAAAGAAATAATTAAAAATGTGTGATGTAGTCAAACAAGGATTTTTAACTAACAGCGGACAAATCGTGGAAGCAAAACCTTACCTGAATATCGCAGACATTCCGGAAGCCGTTAAGGATGAATTAAAAAAAGCAAACGCTTCACAAATGGATCTTCTATTTGTGAGATCCGATATTGCTGAGAACAAAGCAGAGACAAGAAAGCTGAAATCTTTAACCATTGAAAACAGGGCAAGCCTGGAGAAGCTGAATGAAAAATTTTATGTTGAGATTAAAAATGGAGACAAGGAACCGACCAGGAAACACATATCAGAAGTGATAGTTGATATGTATGAACGTGAAACTAACAGAAGGCACCTGTCATATTTCTATGCTTTACTTAGCAGACACAAAATTCTGGTGTACGTTATTATAGCCGGATTCTTCTTGGCTAACATCGGGTTCTATAATTACATCAGTAAGTTTTTTGATTGGATGAGAAATAACATTTTTGAAATTGTAAAACTGATCTTCTAATTAATTATTCACAAACTAAATAACAGGAGTTATTATGCCGAATCGAAAGATCGAAGATGTGCTTGCAGAACTAAAAAACATTGATGTTGCTGCAATACAAAAAAACCTTGAAAATGCTGGTGCTAACTTTGAACCGAAGTATGCAGTTATACTTAGCAAGAAGGATGGTGCTGTGTCTGAATATGGTGTAGAACAGACACTCGATATAACCGATTTCTTTCTTGCTTTGATTGCAGCGTATGTTGTCGGTGGTATCACCGGATATATAGCTGCACTTATCCTTTTGCCTGATGCGATCATCGGTGCTGATCAGGTTCCGGAAGAAGTTGGAGATATGGACGAAGATGAATTGGCTCTGATAATTGCACGTGTAATTGAAAAATTTCCAACACTCCCGACAGAAGTAATCCAGGCATTGATCAATCATGCACTCAAAGCTGTTTACCATATTTACAATGGTATCAAGATTGTTGTCGATGGCATGGAAGATCCTAATTTGCTTAAACCAGGAACAGACAACACAGGGAAAGCTTTAGAATAATAATTCATCCTATCATCCTGGTGATAGGTTGGTGGTAGCAACGGCACCTGTGTAAAAACAGGTGCCTATTATAATTTAAGAAAGGATAATATTATGAATGACGATGATCCGAAAACAAGATCTGAAAAAGAACAAGATGATTTCCACCGAAGGGTTGAGGGAATCATGACTGGTGCTAAAGTAGGGAATGATGATCCACCCAAGAAACGACTTGGTATGATAAAAGTGAAAAAGTTGGGGAAAATAAAAACTCCGAAGAAGGAAATGGATTATCATGACAAGGATCGTGATTTTGTAAAGCGAAGCGGAATCACTCCGAAGAAAACGGAGAAGAATACTGAGAAAAAATCTATCTCAGTTTATAAAAATTTTCCTACCAGCAAAGAGCAGGAAAAGGAAAATAAAAAATTGATCCAGAGTTCCGAAACCATGAAGAAACAATCGGGCAGAGTTTCGGATCCAAGAACTGTGCTTGGTATTAAAAAGAAATAGCAGGATCAGCCATGTGGAAGGAACTGCTTTCTCTGCTATCCGGTTTAACAAATAAGGTTGAGCCGAACCATGCTTACAGATTACTTGTTATGATTGTTCTCTTTGCTGGATTTTATTTTCTTATTAAACTATACCTGGATTATAGTTTGGCAAAAGATGAATTTGCAAGCATCCGGATGGAGAAAAAACCTTCTAAATTAACTGATGCTTATTACAGCATAGTTGACAAGTCAGACTACTACATAATGAATTCTAAAAAACAAGATCGGGAAGCTTCAAAAAAAACTGAGGATTAATATGGACTGGTTAAAGAATGCCTGGAAATGGTTAGATGGGAAAAAAACTGCTATCGGAACTGTGCTGCTGATCGCAGCGAACTATATACCACCGGATAAAACTGCACACATTATTCTTTCCATCGCCGGACAGGTATTAGGTGGAACTGGTGTCATGCATAAAATTAAAAAAGATATGCCTACCGGACTCTCAGACAAAATTAAGAAATTCAGTAATGGTTAAACCATACCCTTCATACTTCGGTGGGAAATCTGCTGCTGGTGTACCGCAAACTCTGATCAATTTAATTCCACCAATAAAGAAACTTATAGTTGGATTTGCTGGTAATTGTAGTGTGCTTGCAAATATGAAGCTTCCGGAAAGCATCATCATTTGTGATCTCGATAAAAAAGTTCTGAAAGATTGGGAGAAAATATTCTCTCGGGATCCTAACATCATAGTTGATGATACATCCGGAAACCTTTCTCTTTTCAATGAAGTGCACGTTAGAATTATAAACGAAAATTTCATAACTCTACTGCAGCACCACCAAAAGAACAGATTAGATCTGAACCAGGACACACTTCTTTATTTGGATCCACCATATCCGCTTTCCACACGAACATCCGGACACAGATACAAGTATGAACTTACGGATCAGCAGCATGGTGATCTCTTATCGACAATTAAGGTGATTCCGGCCAAGGTAATGATCTGCTCTTATGAAAACGAAATGTATAATACGATGCTTGCTGACTGGAACAGACTATATTATATTTCTCAAACCAGGAGAGGTAAAAGGAAAGAAGTTGTTTTTTTCAATTACCCGATTCCTGAAAGGCTGCATGATTATTCATACATAGGATCTAATTTCAGAGAACGTGAACGGATAAAAAAGAAAGTATCAAGAGAGATCGCAAGGATGAACCGGATGAAAACAATTGAACGTAATGCTATCATCGATGCAATAGAAAGGAATTTCAAAAGATGAAACTATATTACGGATTACCATACGAAACTTACCAGGAAGCTTTCCTTGACAAGTTCAATGTTTTTTTTGATCACCTGATTGAAGATGAAGGTGGTTATCTACCTGGTAGAATAGCAAAGCGAACTGGTGATCATGGTGGTGCAACCAACATGGGAATCTCTTTAAGATTTTTAATATCGTGTGGTGTTGATGTTGGTGATATTAACAACGATGGTATCGTGGATGAGAAAGATATTATGCTGCTGACAAAGCAACAGGCAAAAGAACTTTACTTCAAATATTTTTTTAATCCCTTATACATAGACATCCGGAATGTTCAGTTAGCGAACAGACTTTTTAATTTTGGTGTTAATGTTGGTAAGAGAACATCTGTTAAAATCCTTCAAAGATCTGTTAATAAGATGATGGATATTCCGCTGATAAAAATTGACGGACTGTTCGGTAGAAATACTTTAGCAGCTGTTCGCAACGTGAACCAGGATAAATTATATCAGCAATTCATAATTGATGCTGAGGACTATTACAGATCTCTGAACAAACCAAAATTCCTGAAAGGATGGTTGACCAGGTTAAGCAAGCTGATTCCGAATTCAGTTGTAAGAAAAATAAAAACGTGGAGAGACAGGCAGCTGGAAAGGAAGGCTGCATGACTCTGATCGGATTTATATCTGCATCCAAGAAAGATCTTCTCATAGCTGCAAGCTTCATTATGTTGTCGGCTGCACTCAATTCATCGATGGACACAATTGAACATCACTTCAAGCAATCTGTCTTTAAAGACTATGGATCCTATTTTGAAAATGACTGGACACGTAAGTATGAAAAAGACTCATCAGGAAATCTGATCCAACCGCTGCAAAAGAAAAAATGGAACTTCGGGATTTTCAAGATAGTAGTTCATCCGATGTTTTTTGATGCATGGCACTTATTCAAATCAGCTATGATTTTTATGGTGATCTGTTTCGGATCCACTTTTGTATTCGCACGTGAACGTATGGTGTTCCATTGGAAGAAGATCGAGCATTGGTATCTTCTCATCTTTATTGTGGTATTCTATTCAGTTATATGGATCCTCACATTTAACCTGTTTTACGATTACCTGCTGCTGGCTGAGTAGTTGTACTCTTTCCTGAGATCCTGTCTAATACTGCCCTTCCTGCTAATCCTGGATTAAATTAGAGGCACTATCCGTTGATATCATAACATCGATTTTGGTGCTGGTACACCATCAATCTTTCAAAAGATGCCTGATCGATTTTGGTTCCGGTACCGCACCGATCTTTCTAACGGTGTAAGCAGCTGCAAAAAAATATTTTTATTCCTTTAATCTGAACCGCAATCAAATCATTCCGGAGATAGTTTTGAAATATAGATTTGGAATTGTCAAAATACTTTTGTATGTTTGTATCAGCAACAACAATCATCTACAAAATAAGAGGTACAAATGACCGACCAATTTATTCTATTCGATGAACCAGACGAATCGGGGAAAACAAAAGCTGATCAGGTGGAAGCTGAGATCAGTTTTCCTGTTTACGAATGCAGGAAAGCTTGTATGATCGGAAGCAAAGTTTTCTCACCAGGTGAACGAGTTAATCTTTTGGGAGAAGGATCTGATTACTTCGGGATTCAGGAAGTTAATCTTGAATGTTCCGGAAAGGAAATCATAACAGGATCCAGGTTCATGTTCAAAAATCATTTTATATTTATTCACAATTAAAAAGGAAGGCAATCATGATTGGTAACAAAAACGACATCCAAGATTTAGTGCACAGACTATTTTGGGATCATATTTCATTAGCCAACTATACAGATTTAGTCCGGTACCGAAAAATAATAATAGAAGAATGTAAAAAATCTTTCCTCACCGACTTGAGTAATCCGGAGAGAACGGAATTTGTAAACAATTGTATTGACAATCAATTCTCATCTCATGTTGATAGTAGAAAGCTGATCGATGGATTAAGCTTCAAGCAACATGGTTTTATTATTGTTGATGTGAACGATGAGTTTTCTTCACTTGAATTTATCCGGATGCAAACCACATGTGATTACTATTTAAGATTAGGCACACCAATGAACGAAATATATCCGGTTGATAAGGATAAGCCAGAGACATACTCTGTTCCGTTGACAGTACAATTAACAATCAACGAACATTTCAAAGATCCAGACTCGCAAACATATAAGAGAAAAAAATTATTCCAGTCAGAAGTTAATCTCGAAGCGGATAGTGAGTGGATCGATCAGCTGATCAGAAAGGTGGTGAAGTAATATGCTTATCCAAGTAAAATTATCATCCGCTGTTGAGCAAACATACAAACGTGTTTTAATGCGAAGAAAGAAAGCTGAAACACTTGGTTCTTTTATCATCAGAGTGTTTACCAAATATCCGGAACCAATGAATCAGATCTCATCAGATAATTTTGAGATCGCTGAGGTAATACTTCTGAGAAGAAATTATCTTGCATCACAGGAGAGAGAAAATCAGATGATCATTGTGAGGCTGCTGTGCTGTCAATATATCTATGCAGGAACACCAATGTATTTAGGCACAGCTGGAACACACCACATGTTCCAGGAAGCTGCTTCTTTCACCGATGCTATGCAACGCAACTTAAAATTAAAACTAAGCTGTGACGATAAAATTGTTTCTGATAATTGGGAACTGGTAAAGAAAGTTTTGGAGATTAAGGATTCCAAATGAGAACCAAATATCTTTTATCATTGTTCGATTACACCGGATCCTGGAGTGAACCTTACTACCAGGATCCTCATTGGCAAGTGATCCAATGGGACATTAAGATTGATGAGTTCATGGACATCCGGAAAATAGATCTCGCTGAAACTGCATTGGAGTTGTTTCCGGATGTTGATGGAATACTTGCTGCTGTGCCATGCACAGATTTCACAAATAGTGGTGCTCAGTATTGGGAAGCTAAGGATCAGAAGGGGATAACAAAAAAATCTCAGGAGTTGATCTACCAGGTAGAGAGACTCGCAGAACTGTATAATCCAACGGATCCGGATTATGAATTGGAAAACGGAAAGTTTTTTTGGAGTATAGAAAATCCTGTTGGCAGATTACCAAAGCTGCATCCGGAACTTGGTGAACCATTTTACTTTAATCCTTATGAATATGCCGGACACCTGAACATCCATCCAAAGAAGCTTCAAATACTTGATCGGATCAGAGAGAAGAATGGCGTCGGTGTTACTAAGGAAGAAGCTGAAATTATTTTAACCAGCAATGCCTACACTAAAAAAACTTGTTTGTTCGGGAAGTTTGATCGCAACCTGGAAAAGAAAATCATTGAGTCTGTTCGGGCATGTCCACAAGGATCTCCGATGCAAAGGTTCGGTGGTAAATCAGAAAAGACAAAAGAGATCCGCAGCATTACACCTGCCGGATTTGCAAAAGCATTTTATCAAAAAAATAAAGGAGATCTATAACATGGGAAGAAAATCAGTTTACACACCGGAATGTATTCATTGTCATAAGAGGCTTACGCCGAACTTCAAAACAGTAGTTGATAATGATCCCGATAAATCTTGGCACAGGCAACTGCTATTCAAAATAAAAATATCAGGATATGGGTTTGAGGACAGCAACCTGTTCTGTTCATCCGGATGTGGGTTCAATTGGGCTAAGTTGTTTTTTTGCAAT
>Ga0137448_1000013_pt1 | contig 20935 bp, 46 predicted proteins | sample EasRivERMGT418_2_FD_102316 | JGI IMG/M metagenome (GOLD analysis project Ga0137448, IMG submission 102316) | Soil microbial communities from meander-bound floodplain in the East River, Colorado, USA - East River MetaG ERMGT418_2 | ecosystem: Environmental > Terrestrial > Soil > Floodplain ... | reverse complement strand
TATACTTCTGAGGATCTTTATATCTATCCCCATTAATGCGAGTATATTCATAACTACCAAAAACATCATCAAGAAACATTAAATCCTCTTTGTTTTCAGCTACGAATGTAAAAGCAATTGGAGTAAAAGCCTTAGGCTTAGACTCATCAACTGTAAATTTCATTATAGTCTCCTTTAACTATCTATAATTAAAACACCGAGAACCACACCACCAAGAAATGAAAAAATACCAAAAGGAATATAGTTTCCTGCATAGTAGCTGACTATAGAAAAAACAGTATCAGCCACTAAAAGAATAGCTAAAGATGCAGATCCACCCTTCATTACAAAACCCTCCTGCTCACACGCCTACCATACCACTGACGAGGAATCTTGCAAACATAAGCTAGATTATTTTCATAACCATCGCTTTCATAGGGCTTCAATGTAAGAAAAGGCCATTTACAATAGTTAGAGGCTACCTTAGGAGGGTTTACAAAATACTTACCCTTGGAGTCAAGATAATAAACTACCTTATAGTCCCTCTTTGGAACACTACCAAATAACTGAACATAAATATTTCTTTCCACAGGGGTTTCTCCATCAATATTAAGATGAGCAAGAGAACCAGCATGCACCTTGCTTTTTACATCAAAAATAACAGCGTTCATGTTTACCCCCTTTATTTTGTTGAAACCATATTACCATACTACAAACTTACTGTCAACGATTATTATACTTAAAATCTTTCCAACCATCACCAACATACTTACCATCAAGCTCATGTTCAATAACCTTAGCAACATCATCAGAAACATCAGTATACAGGTTATACCAAAGGTCTGATTTATAACTAGCAATCCTATCTTCTATCTCCTTGATTCTTTCAGAAACTGCCACCGGAGATAAAACATTAGAATACATAGTACCTGCCTTTAACTTCTTAATATCACGATACATACTCCTTATATTTTCCTTCCAATCTTCCTTGCTCATGCAATAGCTATAAATCTTACTGGCTTTCTGCCTACGAGGAAGATCAGAATCCACAGCATAATCTCCAATTACAACAACACGATCACCAACCCACCTGCCAATGGTTCGTTCTGCTATCTCATTATATTCCTCATTATCAGAGTCAAGGGTAAAATCACCACCGCCTCTAGCCTCAGGCATAGCCGCTTGAAGAATGAGAAGAGCCTGACCAGTGCCGGGGGAATTGGCAAGCTGTTCCCAAAGCTTAAGACCACATCCAAGCTTGTGAGGATTAACAAACTCTTTCTTATCCAAATTTACCACCATCCAATATTGTCCCATACAATCCTCCTTTAGTAAACTTCTGATTTCGTTACAGTTTTATCAATCTTGCCACACTGAGTACAAACCAATACAAGAATATGAGTTTTAGCAAATGCCCAATATGGGATTCTGGCAGTAGATTCAGAAAGGTTTTGCTTCCCCGCTCTCGACTGTTCATAGGCAGATGGTAGAGTAGTATCAGACTCCTTCTTCCATTGATGAGAGCAACCGAAGAATTTATAATACATTTAATCTCCTTCCCTCACTTTGATGAAACCATGATAACATATCGAAAACTAATTGTCAAGCCCTATTTTCAAACAGCAGGATCAACATAAATACCAATTGAAACATTTACTTCCCCTTCTTTCCAAATATCCTCAACAACAACAAAAAATCCTGCTGTTGAAGCATAAATACCTGTGTACATGCTATTCGCTTTCTTTTCTTCCGCTCTACACAATTCCTTAACTCTATCAACTAAGCTGTCCAAGCTATCTTCTGCAGATGCCTTAGTTGAGAACACACCTTTGTTGTTCTTAAAAATAAACTCTACAGCTTTATTAAAAGTTATCGGATCAGTCCAAAACTTCATGGTGCAATACCCCCTTCCCAATCAAGATGCTTTCTCAGCTTTTCAAAAACAGAAGGTTCCATGAGCTTTTTAAGAATTTTTTCTAAATACCACTGTTTATGATGACCACCATCAGTACAAAGACCCTCCACACAGGTTTCTTGGAGTGCCTCTAAATCCATCTTTAATTCATTAACGCTTTTAACCAACACTAAATCTTACCGGGAACAAAGGTATTATCGTTAGGGCCAATGGGATTATACAAATCAAACCCAAAACAATAGATAGGAGCTATAATAGTTTCAAAAAAGATAATGCCAACAATAACATTTCCAATACTAACTTCGTATCTAATGTTTGGATTTTTATGAGTGCTTTCATTAAACAATCCATAAGTGTCATATCTAGTTCCATTAATACTTTTGGGCTGTCCACAACCAACAGCGAGGACCATAAAAACAGCGATCAAAACCAATGCCATAATCTGCTTAAGCTTCATTGGCAACCTCCTGTTTTGGTTCAAGTTTATTCACAACATCATTATATTCAACAATCTTCAATCTTGCATCTCCTGCAACATATATAACATTTCCATTGTTTGCCATCACTGAAATCATCAGCTTGCCCAAATCTTCTAAAAGTTCGCTCTTCCTTCTAATTAGTCTTACCCTCTCCCACTTCCTGTTGCGCTCTGCTGTCTTTACATCTTCAATTGCCTGAAGTCTTTTGGGATCATGAATACCACAATAAAGTTTACCGTGAACTTCAACTTTAGCTTTCCTACCACAGATATGACTACGCCATGCACCGGGGGAATAAACCATTTCACAACATGTACCTTCCATTTGACCCTCCCACATTGTAATGATAATATGTTAACATGCAATCATCTCTTTGTCAAGAAGAATCTGCTTCTCCCAAAATTCAAGAATATCATCAAACATTTCAACAAATTGCCTTGAATGCTTGCCCATCCTAAATGCCTTATAGGTAGCCAAATGAGCCATTTCATGCAGAACTACACCAACCCTAAGCTTATCACAAGGATAAATATTATAATAATTATCGGGATTTAAGTACGATTGAGGCACTTCTTTAGAGGGAAGCCCAATAGTCCATGCACTATAACGAGCAAAACCACAAGTTCTTTTCTTAAATACTATCTTAGCATTACCAAATGCATTATGATTGTTAATTCCATAAGCTTCTTCAATTAATCTAATAAGAGAAATGGCATTCTCTTTAGAAATTGAAGTCATATTCGTTTTTCTAATTAGATCCTTCCGCTTACTCCAAAAGTAAACCCTTCTATATTCACCGGGAAAACGTTCCAATGTACCCTCCTGAATTCTGATGAGAATATCATACCACACCAAAACTCAGTTGTCAAGCCTAAAACTCGCTATTACCCCATCCCGATTCAGGATCATCGTAAATGCTTTTCTTTTTAGGCTTAGACGCTTCTTTCTCTCTTTGCTCCAATTCTTGTATGTATTTCTTTAAGCCATCTGCTATTGGATCAGGAATGTCTGCTTTTACATAATTATTAGATTCCAAAAGAGTAGAATTGTCAACAGCTTCCTTCTTTGCTCTTTTTGGTTTATTGTCTGAAATTAATGCTCTTGTAATCTTATTACATGCAGGTTCTTCATCATCTAACACTAATGTAAAGTAATCCTTTGGAGGCCCACCATAAATTTTTTCCAAAGGTAATTCTTCACCGCATTTCTCGCACTCATCTTTACCAAATCCCAATACCCAATCATCCTTAGTTTTATTCTTATGCTTACACGATGGGCATTCAACATCTTTAATTAAGGTTTTACCAACAAAATCACATAGTTCTTTTGTCATTCTATATGATCTATTTCTATCGAAAACAGCCTTCTTTTCTGGTTTTTCTTCACTGTCCATCATAAAACTACCTCAAAAATTCAAATAAGTGCCATACAAACTGACCACCATCAGATTCTATCCAAGAATCAATATGTTTATGAGTCACCCAAAAACTATCATTCAAAGGATTTCCAGTTCCAACAATATGAAAAATTCTCATCTCAATGTTAGCCTGAGGATCTACGATTGCCCAAACATAGTATTCATTACCCTGCTTACCAAACTTTATGATTTTAGCACCTTTTGGCATCTGTATATAATCATCATCAGTAATTTGAATCTCATACTTGTAAACAGCTTTCATTATGCCCTCCGTTAAGCCACAGTTGCCTTGTAATCAATTATTAATCTTCCACCCTCTGATAACACATGATCAAACTCATGTAGGAAAATAATAGAATTCATCCCTTCAAGAGTTCTATTGTGAGTTCTACCTTTAAGATCCTGAAATTCAACAAGAATTTCAAATGGCCTAGTCATCTTCACCGGCTGACCGGGAACAGACAAACAACCTTCCTCAAGAGTAATTATTTTTTCAGATTCCTCTAAAATCTTGGGATTAAACACCACAATAGGCTGCTTATCTATTAAAGCAATAAAAAGCCTAATGTTTTCACCTATTTGTGGTGCAGCTATACCAACACCTTTAACTTTATTCATTGTGTGAACCATATTAACAACCAAAGGTCTATAAGCACTGAAATCTGTCACTTCTGTATTTGGACTTCTTAAAATATCATTCGGATGTTCTAAAATTGTAAGGAACCTTTTTCCAGATTTATTATTCATATTATCCCTCATAAAAACTCTTATGAATATCCATTACTAAATCATTAATCAACTCAAAGTTAGGCTTATCGGGCAAACCACTCTTTGTTTCCAATTCCTTAAAAATCTCAATAAAATCATTAGAATCCTTTACAAAATCTTCAAAACTTACTTTCCCGTTTCTAATAAGTTTGCAAACAAAAATATCTGCTTTTGGTAATGGAATAGAAATAGTTTTCTCCCTAGCCAACTCAATACCTTGAAACAACAACCTGAATACATGAGAAGCAGCTTTGGTATCATAACCATTCTTCTTAATATCTTCCATTCTACGACTATTCATTTTAGGAGAACAGTTACCTTCATTCTTAATCTTATGCATTTGAGCTTTCACATAACCAAGATAAGTAGTAAAAATCCTTTTACTAAGGAAATCTTGCCTAAAAGCCTTAATTCTTTGAATATATTTGCTGTCTTGAATAATTAAATTAGGTTCATCAATGAACAAAATCTCAAGTATATTAGGATTATTAGCAAGAGCAAGATTAATAAACTTCTTAAAACTATAGAATACAGTGTCAGGATCTTTGGTTTCGATAGGATCTGTAAAACCCTCTAAGCCATAGAAGCATCTGCGATTAGGAAAGAAGATACCCCTATAGTCAGTGTCGCTATTTTCATTAGCAAAACCATAGGCTCTAGAACCAGAAATTACTTCGTAAAATTTGTAGTGATTCGTCATGTTTGTATAGTACCTCTTTCTCCACCAATTGTCAACCGAAAAATCCACCCCAATAAAGCAGCCCAAGAATTGTTGCGCCAGCTATAATACTAACCCAAGCATTGTGTGTGCCGGTTTTAGGCGAACCATGCTTTTCTAGTTCTACTCCCAAACCAACGAAAAACAGAACTAAATAAATTATCTGAGGCGTATTAAATGTCATTTTGGCTCCCCTTAGGACTGAAAATTATCATTTGGAGATTCGTTCATCCATTCTATTTCCTTAATCTTTTCTCTCAACTTCTTATTCTCTACAAATAAATCAAAAGCAAAATCACCAAGATCATACTTACCATTCAGTTTAACAAACTTCCTGTCAAACCTGTTAAAACAAAGATCATGCATGTCCATCTTTTTAGTCATACTTTTCCCTTAAAAAGACAAACTTCCCACGCTCTCTCTTCACCGTTCCACCAAAGCTTACCAACAACACCTTTGCCAATATGAGGCTCATCATAACTCCAAGTATGACCCTCAGGCATTTCATAAACATTACTACCTTCAACAAATTCATAAACCACATACTTACGATATTTCACCTTCTTCTGTCGTGCAAAAAACAGATTGTAATGCTTCACTGTATCGCCATAGTAGTGCTTTTGATAATCAGAAGCCCCAAACCCACCAACATCACGCATATTACTCCAAACATCCCAATATGGCTTAGTAAAATACTTCAAAAGACCTACCTCAACCTCATCAATACCGTCAAGATAAGCCTTCTTCCCCGCTACCACTTGATAGACATAAACTCCCATTAGACTTCCCTCCCGCAAGTGGGACATTTATGTACATCATTCTTGTTACTATTATCAACAAATTCATTCAGCCTTTTGATAAAATTTACTGCGCCCTTTTTAGTATTAAAATATATATAGAAGCAAGAAGTTTCAGAATCTGTTTTAGTTCCTTTATCTATAACCTTATTCCTCATCAAAATACTGGTTGTTTGATAATTATCATCTACATCTAAAGCAGGACATACACCCCTAAGATCATCCGAAAAAGAAAATCTTTCCCATTCCCAAGACTTTTCTTTCTTCCAATCTGCTATATGATCCTCAAAGGTATACATTTAATCTCCCTTCCGTTTAATGACTATACTCTACCAAAGAAAGAATTAATTGTCAAGCCCTAATAATTTCCACCCATCAAAATATAAGTATCAAAAACAGCCATATTAGAGGAAAGACCATATCCATCAGGCAGTTCCAAATCAACGGACTCCATACCATATCCCATTCCAAGTCCTGCATAATATTCCTGCATAACACGAATTGGAAGAGTTTCATCCAAGGTTTCAAGATATGCCTTTAAGTCCTTCACAGTAGTCATCTTAACTCTCCCTTGATAAAAAATGGGGGAATAATTTTAACGTGGTTATCTCCCCCTGCCCACGGATACGGGACGCTGTTAGTCCATGAAACTAACTCTGTAACACACCTTTCAGTACGCGACTGTGTGTGTCCCTTCGCGTCCTAGTCAACTACACTCTACCAAACCAACAACAGATTGTCAAGCATTAATTTATATTCAACTTGAAAGGTGAAACAACAATCCTAGGTTCACAATAAACAGGCTTAACATCTTTTCCATTAGGATTCCTCAACAAAACCCAAGTTCCCTCTGCGGAAGCAGGAGAAAACAGCCCGTTTGGATCAGCCTGAGGCATAACAACATAATGACCAGAATAAGGATGCTCAATCTTGTTAGGACTGGTATATTGAGTAGCTGCTGGAATACCATAACCTATAGACTCTCCAAGAAACACAAGCTTTCCGGTCATTTCTGCAACAAGATAAGTATAAGTTACCAAATCTGCCTGATCTCTCAATTCATAAATCTCTTTAAGAATTTTACGCTCTCTAAAGTTGTTTATGGCTGGCATACCAGTCTTAGCAGTTCCTTCTTTTAGAATAGTTTCTTGCTGTTGAGATTGAATCTGATCACTAGATTGCCTTTCAGTACACCCAATTAAAACAAAGACAGACATGACAACAGCACAAATCAACGCAACAAGTTTCTTCATTTGTATTCTCCCTTTTAATACTTTTTGTTGTTTCTAAGAGTAGACATAAAACCCCGAATATCAGATGGCATGTCTTCTTCTGGAAAATCAGCAGTAGAATGTAGAATAAAAGATGCAACAGACTCTTTCTTTTTTATATCATCTGTTCCCTCATATTCCATCTTAGCATGTCTAATTTCCTGAATCATCCCTTGACGATAAGACTTAGTTTCTTCAAATATTTGCCTTCTGGCTTTTTCATACTTTGGACCAAAAAACTTATACATGAAAAAATCATTACCCTGAACAATCCATACAAAAGCAAAAACCACCAAAAGAAATGCCAAAACACTACCGATAACACCAAATACTGTTTTCATTTGATCCTCCTATTCCTTATTGTTCTTCATTATCCCAAAGTTTAGCAAGCTTTTCTTCAGCAAGAGCCATAAACTCCTTAAAATCATACCTTTTACCGGGATCACCCAACAGGGCATCAGTGATATCCTTCAACAAAAGAGTATCAATTCCCTCAAGCTGCTCTCTCAAATCTTTATAAGTTTTAAGCTGCAAATTATTAATAACCAAAGACAATTTCAACGCTTCAACTCCAGAAAAACTATAGCCTCTCTTAACATACTTCATGGAACGAATTAAAGAAGCTATTGGATACACTTGATCAGGAATATTAATATTATACCTAAGTTTCTTTTGTGCATTGTCATAAAGAAAGTTAGATGACATAGTAAAACCTTTATTCAAATAACTATAACAGCATTGCACTATAGAAAAATCAAAATTACTTATAATTATCTCAGGTATTCCATAAATCTTTCTAATAAGCTGTACCCTTTCTTCTTCTACGTTATAAGAAACAGCAGATTCTGTTTCAAAAGCAGGATATTGAATACCATGAAGATCTTCAAATTCTTTTTTGAACTTCCCCATAACAGAATCATCGTAAAAGAATATGTCCAAATCATTTATCTTCTCACTAGTGAAGACAGAACGACAGGCACCCCCTGCAATGAACCATTCTTTAACCTTAATCTTATTCAATTGCAATAACTCAATCTTTTTATCAAGCATCCAAGACTGTTTCTCATATATTCCATACTGAAAGCGTTCATTATTCATATTCCGGTCCCTCTTTTGGTTTATTTTCCTCTTGCTTCTTAAATGCTTTATTGTTTTCCTTTAAGAAATCCAAAATTGGCCTTGACAGATCAGGACCGGCATCAGTGCCTACTCCACAAACATGAGCAGACATTTTTGCTCCACCCAATTTGCTTAATATCTCCCAATAATTACGATTTAACGACATAGTTTTTCTAGACAGCCAAATATAATACTGTTACCAGTAAAAGCATAATACATTAAATCTCCCAACAACAATCCTACAGACGCTCCTAAAAAAATAAGTAGTCTCATGTTAAGCTCTCCCTAAGTGCTTTAATCCACGATGTTCTTTCCTCTGCCCTTCTCTTTTCCTTTTCAAGCTCTCTTGTGTGATAAGTAATATCATAAACAGCACTATCAATTCTTTGTTTCTTCCACTCTGATCCAGAAGACTTCTTCAATTCTCTCAGAGCCTTCTCATAATAATCACCACAATCAAAGTCAATAGAGCTAGTGATTTGCTGAGTCATAAACTCTTTTATCCCAATATGTTCAGCAGTAGGGGGTATCCATTTTTCCACTTGTTTCAACATAGAATTATATTTTTCCTCTAAAACTGTATTTTTTCTGATTGATTCTTTATATTCATTTTTCCTTTTGTTGTACTCATTCAACGCCTTTTCCCCTGCATCTTCAAGAGACATATTAGAAGCCTCTGACAGTTCCTTTTCAGCCTTCTTTAAGGCTTCAAGATGATAAGTGCTAGGCTCAAACTTGTCTGGAATAGGTACTTCCATAGATTCATCCCGCATTTCAATACAAGCTCCAAACGCTCTTGCACACTTAAGAACAAACTGCTTAAAAGTTATTCCGTCCTTAATAGTATCAGTATATCCAGTAGCCATTATACATTCTCCTTTTTGTTATAACGAATATAACAAATATTAAATGATTTAATGTCATTATCCCATTTTATAGGACATGAACAACCACTACTTCCATCTTTCTCTACAAAGATATACTGTACATATTCTCCAGAAATAGCAATAATTCTTACATAGTAAAGAGATTCTTTGAATGGATTTTTATTTGTATTTTTACACACATATACTTCTCCAAGCTCAAGACCTTTTGATTGCTTTTTTTCTTGGTTACATTTGCATGGGAAAAGATTTGCATTATGTGTACCTATAGAATGCCAACCATTTCCATATACCCATCTCTGAAATATGTCTACAAACTCTAGCCAGTGATAGTGATTTTTTTCACACCTTCTTGGAAACAGGGCAAACTTAGTTACAGTCCTACAATCACCCGGAGAAGGATAGGTTCTTTTAGAATTAAATATCATGATCGTCCTTCTTTTCATACAAGATAGAAGTAAAAAGTATCCAAATACCAACAATAAAAAAAGCATAACCACTAGTAACTTCAAATGGCTTACCATATTCCAAAAAATACAGATACTCACCAATATCCTGAATCAACCACCATCCAAGTAACCATGTTACACATGCACCATTTCTCATATATCACCCACTCCAATGTAAATAGTATTTCTTATCATCTTTCTGAGCTAAAACATATTCAATGGTTTCTTTAACAATTTCGAGGGCTTGCAGGTAAAAATCATCCTCAATAATTTTTTCATCCTTCTCAAAAATTATATAATCTTCATCAGAATGAATACCAGTACCTCTACCCTTAATAACACCTACAACCTTAAGAGGTTCTCCCAAATAAAAAGTTCCATCATTACAACTATAGGAATCAAATGAAGTTGGGGCATTTTTTGCATGAGCTTCAAACTGTTTCTTAAAAATATCAAAAGCATCATCCTTACTCTTTGCCCCACCCCTGTTAAACCCATAAATAGTTGTAATAGCATATTTCCCAACGGGAGAATTCAGGTGCTCAGTATACTTCTTAATTGCTTCATTTGTCTTATGCAAAACACTAACCCAATTTGGAACAACAACATAATCATCTTTCTCTTTTTCAAAAATATCATATAAATCCATGTTGATAAGGGTTCCAAGAACAGTGTTTATACCATTTTCATTATAAGAAGATCTAAAATATCCAATCTTGAAATAATGCTTTGGATACTTTGCCGAAGGAATCTCAACTCCCTCTTCAGAAAAAACACCGTTCTTTTCCTCATTCATATCATCTTCGGTTGGGAACTTGTCTGCCTTATAGAGATAAACATCAAGACCCATCTTACACCCCCTCAGGTTTATATTCATGTTTCTTAAAGCTTATTTCATAAACACCAACACCAAGATGCCTATAAACAAGTTCATAAGCTCTACCCCATGCAAAATACAACCTATCTCCATTCAAAAGAAGCCCATGTAATTGTTTCCTCGTAACCCTATCGGTTGCAGTTGTGGGAAATGTCCAGAACCTGTCTGGAATAGTATACGGAGGATCACTCTTTTTAGGCATTCTCATTCTCATGTTCTTATAGTACCATCATGATCAGCTTTTGTCAAGCCTTAAATAATTTATTGGTTTTTACTTCCTTATGCATCCAATGATCTGATTCTTCCATTTCCTTTACAAATTCAGGCTTTACAATCTTACCACGATAGTATTCACCAGACTTAGTATACTTTTTAATCACTATTCCCTCAGCAACATCACCGTAAGCAGATGGTCCGGGAATAGTCATTTCTACGCTTTTAGGATAAAAGTAATCATAAGCAATAAGCGGAACTCTATGAAATCCAAGCTCATTACAAATATCATTTCTTTCAACCCAATTCAAATACTTTTCACCATCCCAAACATCAAAAATCAATACATAATCAGGAAGCTTATCATAATAAATGGTATGAACAGCATACAACAGTTCGCCATAAAAAATATAATTCATTGGAATATTCATAATGTTAGCATACATCTTTTGATTAGCCCAAGCATGAAAATATTGAAACTGCTTATGTTCAGATGGCCCTACTAAACTTCCTCTTTTCTGTAAGTGGAATCCCTTTTTATGCCTTATAATACCTACATTAGCTCCATCCATCTTCTCTTCAATGACAACTTTACCAGAAAAAAGATTCTTTATTTCAGCCTCAGTTAGTGACAGCTTGCCCTTTGGACCTGACACTCTAAACGTTTTTTCATATTTGCGAAACATATTAATTATAAAGAGGTTCTGGATAACCCCAATAAAACATCTTAGCAGTAACCTCATCGTCCAATAGATACATGGTAATCCATCCTTCATCCAAAAGTTTTATATATTCCTCTGAAAGATATCTAACGCCTTTAATCATATTAAAATCCTACCCTTTTCTTTTTTTGATATTTAGTCTCAGTGGTACTATACTTAATAAGATGATAAAGCTCTGATAAAGCAAACTCATCTTTATCTTCAGGCAATTTCTTATCTTCATTACCAGAAGCCTTAAGGAAATTATTAGCTTCTTCCCAAGTGAGTTTTCTTGTCTGGATAATATTAAAACATCTTCCGGGTCTAACAAGAGCCTCATCAATCTTATCAATTCCGGGAAGATTAGTAGATAATATAATCTTCTTAGAATTAATAGTAGAAACAATCAGTCCATTAGAAGAAGACAAAAGGCCATACATAGCAGTATTACCATCGGTTCTAGGACGCAAATGATTGTCAATATCTTCAAGCACCAATACATCATGATCCTCTGTTAAAAACTCAATAAACAACTTCCCTTCCTCAATAATAGCAGCACTACAAGTATACATCACCTTGCAAACAGAATTGTCATATCCAGCATTAACAGAACCCGCCTCTCTATTATCATCTCCACGCTTTTTCAAAGAAATTTTCTTAAGAATATATCTAATAAGTCTGGTTTTGCCAGTACCGGGAGTACCAGTAAAAATAAGAATAGGTTCATCCCCCTTAAGATATGAATCAATAATAGCATCAATATCAATATAAGGATAAGCTTCTTTATAGATAACATCATTAAGCTTTTCTCTTACAAACTTTTCTTCAGTTCTTCCATCAGATTGAATAAGCCAACACAGTTCACAATAAATATCTTCTTCACCTTGATATTCAAGAAAGGTATCAGAATACTTCTTCAACGCCCCATCTACAGCCTTTTGGCTAGAGGCATAAATTGTTACATAAGAAATAACCAAGTCTTGCCTTGCTTCAACCCTAATAATGTAAAGATGATCTTCTTTTACAATAGTGCTGATATCATCTTCATACTGACAAAAATCCCCTCCAATTGTTTGAAGCTTATCAAAAAATACTTTCTTCTTAACATTAATAAAACTGAAGAACTTGAATGATCTAAACTTAAAAACCTTTTTAGAAATAATTTCATTAAATCTTTTAAGAGAAACCCTTTGTACTAGTTCACCTGCAATTGTTTTATTATAAACAATTTTACTTAACTGAGTAATATCATTGGATTTTACAGAAAATATTCCCTTCCAGTCATCAGGTACACAATCCTCCTCTTCCTCAACCGTCATCTCACCAGAATCAGGGAGGTCACTTTCAAGCGGCTCTTCCTCATCGTGAGTAAAGTTTGGACCACCTTGCCTTGCAACAGTGGGTTTATTCATTTAATTATCCCTTCACATTTATAATAGGCTTAATATAATCAACAACATTAACAACTTTACCCCTCTGAGCGTTCATAACATATTCAAGATCTTTATATGCATCAGGAGCTTCATCTAAGGTTTCCTTTGACACATTAGCAACAATATTTTCCATCTGCATCTTAAAATAATCAAGATCAATATTTTTCTTTGCAAATCCTCTTGACATTTTACGTCCTGCACCATGAGAGGCAGAAGAAAGGTACTCTGTATTACCTAATCCTTTAGTAATATAAACTCCCGCCAACATAGAACCGGGAATCACCCCTAATTGACCAAGATCAGCAGGAGTCGCCCCCTTCCTGTGTAACACACCCTCAGAAGTAATTATAGCATGATTATGATTTTCATTAATAAAGCTATTTACATTCATTTCATTATATCCCACTCTTAAAATATCAAAACATATTTTCTTCATCATTTTGACTCTATTTTCTAGAGCATAATTAAGAGCATAGTTCATATCTTGCAAGTACATTTCACCAATAACAGAATCAAGCCGAAAAAACTTATGGTAAAGCTGATTATCCTGCTTGGCTAAGTTCATATACCAATTACCAATTTCCCATCCGGGTCTACGAGAACCAGAATGAATGGTTATACAAAGAAATCCTTTTTGATTCTCTCCGATTTCAATAAAATGGTTTCCACCACCTAAAGTACCATATTGCCTATCAAGCTTTGCATTTATAAGATCATTAAGACGTTTATCATAAGAGTAGAATTGCTTATAGTATTCAATTTCAGTATTTTCAGTAAACCCTACAGGAATTTTTTTAAGAATTTCATAATACAGATCCTGTTTGTTAATTTCATCAAAAACAATACCAGTATCAACAAAAGTCATACCACACCCTATGTCATATCCGACATAAGAGGGAGAAATATGATCCTCAACCAAAGCAACACAGCCTATAGGAAGATCATAACCCTGATGACAATCAGGCATAATAGCAATCTTCTTCACCATAGGAAGGTTAGCATTATCATATATCTGTTTCTGTGCTCCTTGTTCAATCTCTTCCATAGGGATTAAAGAAACTATTTTATCAGCATTAGGCATTTTTAATATCTTCCCTCACCTTCATAAGAATTTTTCCTAAATGATTTTCTCCTGTACCATTACAAACACCCCAAAACGTATCTTTCCAAGTATTTGTTTCTTCTAGATAAAAATCTTCTGTTGCAAGCAGTTGTACTCTTAAAACTGGATCTTGAAACTTCTTTCGAATAAGTTCTTCCATAATTCCAAGATTAATAACATGCCAATCAGGTCTGTAAAGAACTTTCCCTGCAGTTTTAGCTTCGTTTGGAGTCTTCATGTTTGCCACTGTTTCTCTTACAAATTCACTTGTAGATTTAGATGCCTGATAAGCATGCTCTACAGAGGGATATATTATTCCTTCAAATTCTATTTGAATCATCCAGAAATTAGAAAGAAACCTATACTTACCAAAGAACCCTAAAACTTTCTTATCCAATGAAGAATCATAATTTTTACACTCTTTAGGTCTGCCCAAAAGAAAAGTAGGTCTACCTATCATATCAGGACAATCAGGACACAATGTTTTAGCATTATGTTTCATTTATAATCCTCTCTCTTAATTCATGAAACCTTTCAAGAAGATAAGATGCTTCCATTCTCATTATGATAATTTCATCTGCACTATGCTCATTAATTATTCTCAAGTTAGATATAAACTGTTGGACTCTTTCAAGAAGCCTCTTATCTTCGTTTTCTAACATTTTCATGCACCAATCTTCTTATTAAACTCTACTTCAATGTGTTTGGCTATCCTGTTTCTTGCAACTCTACCCGAAGATTCAGTCATTAAACCCCGAATTAACAACCTAGTAACTGCATCAGCGTCTTTCTGACAATGCTTTATCACTTCAGAATCAAATCCAATTTGCTTCTTTATTGGATCACACAATGCCCCAAAATAGATTCCCATTACTTTTCCTCCAATGGCTCAAATTTTGCTCCAAACTGTTCTACTACATATAAAGGAGTCCTATTGTTCTCAGTAAACCACTTATTTACCATATATGACTTTCCTGCAGGTGCCAAAAGTTCAATGACCTCAAGAACTTCATACCTACCAGCAGGAAAATCTCCCATTGGAGGAGTAACAGCATATCCAATAACTTCTTTACCAAAAAATTCTGCAGGAGTCATCAAAAATTCCTCACCAATTCTCTTTTTCTGGACCTTCTTTAATGGTTTTACGAATAATCCACGCAGCACCTATAATAAAACATGCAATATACAGATAGATAAACCACGACATGCAACAATCAACCGCTCTTATAATATCAACAGTCTCAACCATTAAGACAATCCCCCCGTTTCTTTCTATGCCTATAATCATATCAGAAGAAAAATCAATTGTCAAGATAAAAAAAGGGGTAGGTTTCCCCACCCCTTCTTCACCCCCGCTACCATCCTAGAATCCTAGGAAAGTCTACCATTTACATACGAATAGACACGCTTTCCACCATTTACAAGATCATAAGTGGTAGTGTCGTGATTGGTATAACGCTGAAATCTTGCGAAAGTACCAACCCTGACACTTGTAGGAAGTTCTACTGCCTCAACAAAACGGTCTTCTGCCCTAGTTCCAACTGCTGAAAATCTGGCATACCCCGACCTGTTGCTCCGAACCCGCTTGTAAGTCCTGAATTTCTGTACCATTTTGAATCCTCCTATGCGTTGTGGTTTTACTCATATAATTATTATATCACACTTTGCGGTCTTTTCAATAAACTTTCCATATTTTTTTTTCTCTTATTGGTTTTCCCTACAAGACGATCATAAAACCTTACACATTCTATCATAAACTTTTCTTGCCAAGCTTGCTGAGACAGATTACCAACAGGAGAACCAAGAAACTTTATCACTTTCTTAATTTGTAATTGTCCTGTACCAAGATTCTGAATTGCTAAATGATCCCAATTTAATTCATATATACTTAATGAAAAATTGTTAATAATAAGTTCTTCGCTGCTATCATATAAAACAAAATTTATTATGAAAGATATATCTTTTTGAATTAGTTTTATTAGCCTGTTTACACTAATTAAATTTGGCATATTAAACTTTAAGCTACGGTCACTTGTTTTATGATCCACTAAAATTCTACCAACACTAACATCTTCAATGCTTATTCTAGTAGATGCCATGCTAACATCTCTGAAATTCGACATTATAATTTCATTACAATGTTTCTCTATTTTATCCGCAATTCCACGTTGTTGAATGTTTGAAATTTCTGGAAAACAAAGATTTTCTTTAATACACTTATCTATTTGTAATTTACAATTTATAATTTCCATTATGGTCTGCCTGCTGGAATCGGAGAGAATGCTCTTCCTTCTCTAATTGGTCCACCACTCCAATTGTCTATTGTTGCACCCGTAAAAACTGATGCAGAGTTTCTGCCTATTCCCGGATAGCCAAACAATATATCTGAATCATTCCGAGAAGTTTGAAAAGCACCGCCTAAATATAATGATATTGTACTCCCCACAACTTCAAGTTTAATTGTCTGACCATTAGCTATGTAAGGTAATGCCGCTCCAAGGTTTGTTGATACTCCATTAACAACCTTAAAAATATAACTAATATTAGCAACGTATGTATGAAATGCTAAACCATAACAATTCTGTGAATCCCCTCCAGTACCAGTATTTGCCCTTAAAAACGCAAATATATATGCATAGTTTCCTGCTCCTGTAACAGTGAATTGAGAAAACTGATCATTTGCAAACCCATTTGCTGTCCACAATGCAACAGAAGTAACATTTGCCGAGCTTGAGCTTACAACATTGGTCTGCACAACCATGTTCCCTGTTCCCCAAACAGGTTTAATCCATTTACCACCATTAGACAAAGGATTTTCATTTGCCCTATTAAAATTATCAGATACATCAGCCATTATTAATTAAATTCCTTTTTGGCAAACTCAAGCAAAATCTCTTTTTGATTTGATTCTGGCTGTTCAAGAACCAATTCAAGAGCATTATTAAGAATCTTTCCAAACAATGGTCCCGGCTTTAATCCAAGTCCAATCAAATCAGTACCATTAATAGCTAAATCACGAACCGATAAAGGCTGTTTAGTCTGCTGAATTACTCTTACTCTTTTTAGTAATCTCTTAAAACTAAAAGGAATAGGACTCTTCCCTACCTTAGCAAGATTAGCTCTACGGTCTGCAAGTCTTGCCCTCAACAAAGACCTAAAATGAGGTAAAGCCATGAATTTCTTAATGGTTTTATCCTTGCTATCTTCAGTGAAATAAAACATATGATCTTTAATAATGTTATATACATGATCAATAGATTCATTCGGAAACTTGAGTCTTGTCATAATCTTCTTAGCCATATCAGCACCTACACCTTCATGCCCTAAAAAGTTATAATCATTGATATCAGGATTAAACTCTTTAGTTTTAACCTTGCCAACATCGTGAAGAAGCATTGCAAGCTTCAACAAAGGATCAGCTTTCTTTATAGCATCAGAAGCCATCATATTATGAAACAAGATAGACTCACCATGATGCCTATTCTGTTCTACTTCAAACCCCTCCTGAAGCTCTGGAATAACATGCTTGAAGAAACCAGTCACAAGCATTAAATAAAGCCCTTTAATGGTGCTCCTAGCCTCAAATAAGCGCATCATTTCTCCGCTGATACGCTCAGGAGCTTCTTTCTTAATAAGGTGCATATTCTTATTGATAGCCTTAAAGGTTTCAGGGTCCATTTCAAGATCTCTATTATTAGCAAACCTAATAGCCCTCAACATTCTCATAGGATCTTGCTTAATCCTCTTCTCAGGATCACCTACAAACCTAAGAACCTTATTCTGAATATCTTCTAATCCACCAACAAAATCAAAAACTTGTTTAGATTCAGGATCATATACAAGAGCATTAATAGTAAAATCTCTACGTTTCATATCTTCATCTACAGAAGACGCAAGAGACACTTCAGTATCTCTGGCACTGGTGGCCTCTTCATCATCAATTCTATAGGTTGCTACTTCATGCTCATTAACAATGTTAACTGCAAACTTGGCACCTACAGATCCTTCAATTCCAAATAGCTTTTGAATCTCTTCCGGTCTAGCGGAAGTGACAATATCAAAATCCTTAGGACTCTTCCCCATAAGTGAATCACGAACTGCCCCCCCTACCACATAAGCCTCATGCTTATTGGCTTTTAGAATATTAATAATCTCCTGAGTTTTTACCCCAAGATCAATATTAAATGGCTGTTTTTTAGCTTCTTTCATTTTGTCATGCTCTGTTGTCATCTTCTCTTCGCTTTCAAAATATATATAATTGAACCCACCCTTACCATCAGGCTCTCTTCTTATGTACTTATGAGGATATCTAACACCACCACGATCCATAAGTTAGCCTTTATATTCCTTTAATTCACCATTAGAATAAAGAAATGTTTGAATTCCTGCCCTTAAAGCTATTCCCAACATATGCCTAGTTCCTTTACTTGACTTGATATCATTATGAAACCCTAACACCATATCAGGTTTTCCTTCAATTAACATTTGGCTATTTCTTATAGGACCAGCAGCAAGTCCATATCTCTCCCAATCTGCAGGATATTTCTCTACAAACAGATTCATAGATTCAGCAACAACTCTAGCTAAAGTATCAGCACCCTTAGCTTCTCCTTCTATTACAATATCAGCCTTAAAATCAGTAATAAAAATCTTTATAGGCTCTATGTTATCCCAATTTCTATCACCACAAACAAGAATCTTCATTTCATCCCCTAATCATTTGCATTACAAACATCATTAGCAAGTCTATTAGCCCACACTATCACATCTTCGTTTTTACAAGAATTACACTTCTCAACAGCCTTCTTCGCTAACCCCTCTGTCTCTTTAGAAAAGCCTAGAGCAATTAAGTTTTTTTCCTTACATAAGCCACAACAATCATTTTTCTTTTCCTCTTCTTCATGAAGAGTTAAGCATTCAGCACAAGAAAGCATCATACAACACTCCTGTTTTTCACAAGCACAAAACTTTATATTAAAACCATACACTTTACACTTCATAAATCTTCCCTCCAACTAACTTTTTTTGCAACAAATTTTTCAATTGGCCTTTTAGTTCCAAACTTCTTAAAATGCTTAGATGGATTGGTCGCTTCCTTCTTCGCCTGATCTTTAATCCATTCGACTGATCCTTCCGGGCTATAACAAATTGGTTCTTCTGGCTTTTTGAAAAAATCTTTCATATTACCTCCTGATAAGGAATTTGTCTACTAAAAAAACGTCTACCTTATCAATACTTTCTAGATCTATTTGTTTCTTGAATTTTCCACCATCGAATGTTCTTAAATTTCCATTATTGTTTATTATAGCAAACCTTCCTTCTTTTGTCAAACATTCCAAATAAGCCAATATGCCGCCGTTTAAGTAAACACAGTTCAAGCTTAAGTATACCACACTTTCTTTCAAAATCCAATCTATAAAACATATTTTATTATTATATTCAGAATTACTAAGTATAGGAAAATCTCCTGTGAAATCAAGCAGATAAGAAAACTTACTTATCTGATCATCATATTTTACATAATTCTTGGTTCTTGTTTTTATCTTTTTAATTCTGTTTTCCAAATCTTTATAAAGAAGAATTTCTGTCAGAGATTCCATAATTTACATATCGACTTCACTAAATTGCCATTGTTTATAATCTTCACTTTAGACTTCCTTATAACGGCTATATTAATGTTCCTACTGTCAGAATAATATTTACTTATTGCCTTTTGCAATCTCTTACAGTTAACAGGAAGGCACTTCTTAAATAAATCATCATCAAATAGTTGGTTATATATCATTAAAGCATAAACTGCTTTAGTCTCTTTTGGTACTACTGTAGATTTAATAATAGCTTTAGAAAATCCTTCTATAAAAAAGTCATCCTTGTGATTTTTTCTATAATCTTTCAAAAAATCATTCAAATCCCTATAGTGATCTATAGTAAGAGAATTACTCTTGTACAAAATAGTGTACAAATTCTTAAAAATACTAAAGTTTCTAAAATAAGCTACAGACTTAAGAATCTTATTAATTTCATCATCAGTGGCTTTTTCAACAACATCTGGATGCAGAAATCCTAGGCTCCTGCTTTTGATAAGCTGTTTTACTCTCATTAGTAAGTGTCTCCAAATTTTTCCATAGCAGCAGAATCACCATGCGTATCAGCATAGTCCATCATATCAGCCATTTCATCCATTTTTTTATCTTGTTCTTTTTGAATTCTGTTCATGTCCACCACATCAGCAGGTTTTGTTCTTATTTTTTGGCTTGAAGGAAGCAATCCCGGAACCACCACAAACTCTCCCTCATCTTGATACTCCCACGCATCAGCATGATGGCGAGGAGAAGCATAAAGAAGTATCGCTTCTTTAGGAACTTCTGCTTCAGTTACATGTTCTCCGAATTTAATTGCCTCTTCTGCTTTCCATGTCCAAGAAGATGCTACTGATTTAGATTCATGAGAACCGTTTCCTCTAAAAAGTTGTACCGTATCATCATAATCTTTGCTTATTATCTTTTGAGTATCATTATATATTACATCAACAACATCAGATAAAGCTTTCTTTGTTTCCGGTCTTCTAGAAAGTATAGTTCTATTAGAAGCTAAATGATAGTTTACATATGTTTCTCTGTCCACCCCTTTTGAGTTAACCATTTCCTCTATAGCATTTGTCATTAAAGATCCATGAGAGGCATTAGACCAAACAGCAATAAAGGAATCTATCTTTGAAGACTCATTAGCTTCAGGGTTTAACAACGTCATAGTATTTACTATTCCATCTGCAGATGTTCTGAATCTATTAGGTTGAGCATAAGATGCTGCATC
>Ga0137448_1000012_pt1 | contig 21292 bp, 26 predicted proteins | sample EasRivERMGT418_2_FD_102316 | JGI IMG/M metagenome (GOLD analysis project Ga0137448, IMG submission 102316) | Soil microbial communities from meander-bound floodplain in the East River, Colorado, USA - East River MetaG ERMGT418_2 | ecosystem: Environmental > Terrestrial > Soil > Floodplain ... | reverse complement strand
TTTTTTTCGTCCGCAGTATGCCAACATCATACTATGCCAATATCATACTCGACATTGCACCAGTCCCCATGAGTACTCATTCGCAGTACTCGCCCACGATCATAACTCATCCCGCCGCCGCCGCCGCACACACGCATAACTTGTAGCCCGAGCACCCCCCTTTGGGGGTCACTCACGGGGGGTCGGTCTCCTCTCTCGTTCGTGTGTCAGTTTTCTAAACCCGGAACTTTCCGGATTTGCGGCGGACTTGACAAGTGTTCTCGGTAGCAATAAACTTGCGACATGCAGCTAGCGAAGCATAGACCGGCGGTTTTGCAGGAGATGAGAGTGCTCACTGCTGAGGTAGAGCGGGCAGCGCTTGTGGCGAATGTTCATCTCTCAGCCAGCGCTTTGGCGAGCGAGAATAGCGCGGCGGCTTTGCCTTTGGTCGCTATCGAGACCCCTCCTCCCTCGACTACGGCCGCGGTGGAGCCTGCCGCGCTTCCTCCTTTGGTTTCCGCTAGCCCTCCGAACGGCAAGCCGCGAGTCATCCTTAAGAAGCTCTCCAACAAGCATAAGCAGGCGATAGCGCTCGTATTGCAAGGGATGAGTCGGGTAGAGGTTAGCGAGGCTGTCGGCTTCGTGCCAGAGTATGTCACGATGCTCTTGCAGCAGCCGCTCGCGAAAGAGCACATCGCTAACGTCAACCGCGCTCTGGACACGCAGCTTGAGGGGTTGTATGAGAAGAGCGTAGAGGTTATCGCGAAAGGCCTTCGTCACCAAGACCCAGATGTGGCGCTTCGTGCTGCCAAGGTTCAGATGCAAGCGACTGGGCGACTTGAGCCACGAGACGAAGGGAAGAAAACTGCCGAGGATGTGGTGAGCGCTATCCTTCTCGGCGTGAATGTTAATGTGAGGACAGGTGCGTGAATGACGAGCGCTGGTTTGTCCTCCTGGTCGTGGTTTTACTGCTAACCCTACTCATCTAACTCGGAGGCCACATGCAACAAGTTAACTCCTCTCCCGCTCGGCGCCTGAACTTCGTCGCCAAGACTGACGCAGACGTAGTCGTTGGCACAGGCGCGAATACGCTCATCCTCGAAATGGATGTGTCACAGCTTGCCCGTCTCGCCCTCGAGATTTTGAACGTAGGCGCGAATGCCTTCGACTCTTTCGTGGTCGAAGTGAAGGTCAACCCGGACGGTAACTACATCCCCATTCTCGCAGTCGCGGCCGACTACACCACACCTGCAGGAATCGTCGTGGACGCAAGCGGCGACTTGACCGCGCTTGGCGCCGGTGCGACAGGCTGGCTCATCCTCGATGCGCTGGCGTTCTATAAGCTAAAGGTGACAGCAAGCGCGGCAGTCGGCGCGACGAGCGCTCGCCTCTTCGCTGGCGGCGCGTGAGGAGGGAGCATGGCAGCCTTTAACAAATTCCAGGACTTTGTCGAGCAGCTAGGCTTGGCAATCCACAACTTGAATACCGCAGTATTCAAGATCTACCTCTCGAACACAGCGCCAAGTGCTGCCGCCGACGCGGTGAAAGCTGACCTCGCCGAGATAGGCGCGGGGAGCGGCTACACAGCGGGCGGTGAGGATACGCAGAACACCTGGGCAGAAGCTGGCGGCACGGCCACTATGACCGGCACGAAGGTGGTCTGGACAGCATCAGGTGGCACCATTGGCCCCTTTCAGTATGTCGTGAACTACAACGATACCAGCGCCAGTGATAACTTGATGAACTGGTGGGACTATGCCTCAGCGCTCACCTTGCAGATCGGGGAGACGTTCACGGTGAAGTTCAACAACGGCGATCCTACCGGCACCATCGCCACACTTACATAGGAGCTGATATGGCAGAAGAGACCAAGCTGTGCCCCTGCCCGCGCGAGGGGGTAGTGACAGTAGCCAAAGCAGACCTCGGTTATCGAGTGAGCTGCTCTGGCTGTATCGCGTCAGTCACGGAGGCGAAGGAGAAAGATGCGCTCGCCGTGTGGGATAGGGTGAGCGCCAGGGAGCCGAAGGTCTGCTGCCTTGAGCCGGCGAACTCAACAGTGCGACCTTTGGCAACTCGTGACTTGATAATCAAGTGCGGCGTGTGCGGCAGCAGGCGTCTCCCTATCGGCATGGTCAGCGCACTTGTCCAGGGTGATATGAGGAAAGAGTGCTGTGCAAAGCCAGAGAATCTCAGGCGTCAGCAGTTGCGAGACGACCTAATGGTTAACGTGTGCAGGGTGTGCAACTGTCGGCACTTTGAGCTATCAGTCGAGGCCGGCAAGCTCCTCTCCGAGGTTAAACCTGTAGCATAGCTTAGCAAAGGATTTAGGCGAGGCACGACATGAACGAAGACCCCAGATACGTTATCAACTGGCAAATTATTCTGCTGGCAATTATCGCAGCAACTCCACCGACTCTGGTTGCTGCTGCTGCGCTGTGGCAGGCAGTTGAAACACATAGGACCGTGAACAGCAGAATGAGCGAGATGCTGGAACTCACAAAAACAGTCGCCGCGGCTTCAGCAAAGGCGAAGGAGCAGGAAGCTCAGCATATCAGAGATCTTGAATTTTCTATCAAGGCTTTGACTGATAAGAAGGAAAAACCATGACAGAAATACCGCAGGAACTGGAGGCTTCAGTTGGCGACAAGAAGATAAGAATTCGCGGCTCGGATATTCTAACCTCAGTCGTGGGTATGATTGTCTGTTCCGGTCTGGCTATTATGATCTACTCCATGTTCGAGCATAGAGTGGAGACCAAAGCGTCTGTAGCGGCTATGCTCACTGATAGCAAAGAGTCTACCGCCGCCATGCTCTCTGCGGTGAGGGAGCAGGTCTCCGTGCAAAGGGAGGGCGTCATGGCTCAGAGAGAAATGAATTGCTTGATTGCTATAGCGCCAGAGTTACGCGAGAGAAACTCATCGTTCTGCAAGCAACTTAGTCGTTAAAGGAGAACAACATGAAGAAGGGCAATAATCTGGGGCTGTCGCTGGCAGCTCTTATCGTGTCCATTGCTGTTGTCGTTTTGACGTTGGCTTTTCCGAATGGTGCTCGTTCCCAGGTTGCAACACTCATCGTGGACTCGCCGTGGACCGCCTTCGGCTCTGAAGTAAAGCACTCGTTTGCCGCAGTTCCGTTGCAGCTGAACAGCGTCGGCAACTTGGTCGCGATCAGTGGGCAGCGCATGGCCATCGGCCAACTCAAGTTCCAGCAATCTTCGGTCAGCGTGACGTTTAAGGGGCCGGCGTTGAGTAGCACTACCGGGTTCAAGGTGGTGGGGCTACGTGCCTATCATGAGATGTCGGCGTTGAGTATGTCGATGCCGGAGCATCCGGTCAACTGGCTGTTTCACGAACCTTTGCTGGTGCCTCCTGGGCAGAAGATGACTTGCCGCTACGATATGCCATTGATCGGCTTTGGAGCACTGACTTGTGCGATAGGAACCGTGGTGCCAGCGCCAGTTCCGCCAGCGCCGCCGCCCCCCGTCTCGGTCGTGTCGAACAAGATGCCCCCGGCGGGGTTCCTGATCGACGCGCAGGGCGCGACGTGGACTCTCAAGACCCAGGTGATTGCGGGGGAAAATGCCTTCGCCTGCCTGCGCGCGGGAATAAAAGCCGACCACTGCTCCGCGATGTGCCGGTCAACCGACGGCTTTATCTACGGCCAGGACAACATCAACGGCGGCGGGCAGTGGCAGCGCTGGCTGAATCCCGGCTGGTCGCCGCACGGACCGACACCAGCGGGCTGCTGACAGCGGTGGTGCATCACAGCCATCGCTTCCGTGCTGGCGACCACTACTGCGCGTGGTGCGGGGCTGGTAAGACCTCGGCCAGGGCGGTGGACCGGTGCGACTACAACCTGATCGCCACCGACCCAAACTGGAAGCCGGAAAATTTTACGTTCACAGCTGAAACAGTTGCGAAACTAAAGCCCCCGCTGACACCGGAAGAAGCGGCACTGGAGCGGAAGAAATTGAAGGAAAGGCTGCGCCGACAGATCAACGCAACCGTCGCGCAGTTGAACGCGCTGGAGAGCGAGCCGTAGCATGTCCCTGAACGCGGACCTTCAGGTCCTGACCCAGCCCGGCGCGACTGGCAACCAGACCTACTCGCTAGCGGCAAACTTCGACCCGAAGGCGATCATCCTGTGGGCGACGCCGCAGACGGCGGACGGGTCAGTCGCGAGCTACCGCTACGGCATCGGCCTTGGCACTTATCGCGGCGCGGCGGTTCAGCAGCGTTACGTCTGTATCCGTGGCTTGGACGGTGCGGGCAGCGCTGACACAGCGCGTGGAGCGGGAAGCGGCGCGCTGTTGGTAATCCAGACTTCCTCGGCTGGTGCGTCGTCTCGCGATCTTGAAATTGATCTGGTGTCGATGCAGACCGGCGCGACCTCGGAGGTCGTGCTCAACTGGGTCAACCTGCACTCGACCGCGTCGATTCGGGTGTTCATGCTGGTGCTCGGCGGCAGCGACATTACCGATGCTATCGTTGAGCAGTTCACGGTAACTACCGCCGCCGCGACGCAGGATGAAGAGCCGGTTGCTGGCTTTGGCAAGCCGGACTTCTTGTTCTTCATAAACCTGAATGATGCGGATTCGGAAGCCGCCAGCGACGCCATCTTCTCGTTCGGCTTCGCCAAGCAGGGCGAGGCTGGCCGCTGCTTCGCGTTCGCGCAGACAGACGGTAACACAGCCTCGATCACAGCGATGACGCAGCGCTCGAACCGCTTCAACATCGCCATAGTCGATGGCGGCGGTTCGACGGAGAGTATCGCCGCGCTCGACACTAACGTAGCGAACTGGCCGACTGATGGATTCAAGGTAGACTACGACTCCACGCCGAGCTTCGCCAATCGAATAGGCTATCTCGCGCTGCGCGGCACGTTTCAGTCGACGACCGGCGCCAACACCGCGCCCACAGCAGGCGGCTTGCCAGTCAATCAAGATAACAACGCTGGCTTCGTGCCCAAGGTGGGTTTCAACCTTGGCTGGAATCTCGCGGCGAGTGCCTCGATCCAGACCGCCGATGCTACTCAGTGCGGGTTCGGCATCGGCGCTTACGATGGGACGACCGAAGCGTGGGCAGGCTTCACCGAGGACGACGCAGCCGGCACGATGGACTCGAACTCGCAGCAGTCCACTGCGAAGTCTATCAGAAACTACAACCAAGCTGCGGCGCTCCAGTCCGAGGCGGACGGTGCGTTCTCTGGCAACAACTATCGGCTGTCGTGGAATGATATAGACAGCGTGGCGCGGGAGTATCAATGGTTCGCGCTGGGTAACGCGGCTGGCGGCGCCTTTGAGCTTAGTTTAGACCCCGGCGGTTATGCTTTAACTGGCTCGGTAGCTGGCTTACTTGCTGCTAGGGCGCTCAACGCAGAGCCTGGAGCATATTCACTGAGTGGACTACTAGCGAGTCTTGATCGAGGCTTCTTATTAAATGCTGAAGCCGGCTCCTACGCTTTAACAGGCGCGGCCACAACATTGATCGCAGACCGTCTACTGTCCGCTGACGCGGGCACTTATACACTCACTGGCAACATCGCCAACCTTCTCGCCGACCGTATACTCTCAGCCGATCCAGGCGTGTATAGTGTTACTGGAGCAGAAGCAGAGTTGGTGTTTATCTCTGCCGGTGCGTTTGAGTTGAATCTTGAGCCGGGGGTTTACGCGCTGACAGGCTCTGATGCAGGAGTGCTTGCAGATCGTATACTATCCCTTGATGCGGGGGTTTACGTAGTGACAGGTATATCAGCAGACTTGGTATTTAGTGGCGCTGGTGTAGTGCCAGTGAAACGTCGACTGGTGCGAAGGCTTGCTGATCGAGTGATGATTCTTGGGCGATCTAAATAAAGGAGAATAGCATGGAAACAAGACAGCGGAACAGGGTAGATGCGATGGCCGACTTTCGAGAGGACATGAAGGCGCTGATGGCTACGCTTGGCGGCGACTTCGACTCTCGCATCGTGGAGCTGAAGAAGCTGAAGAAGGAGATACACAATGCGCAGAGCTCGATCGCCACAGTGGCGGAGGCTAATGCTATCATGGCGAAGGCTAAAGCGTTTGATGATAGCCTACAGAGCGCCGCGGAGCAAGCCGCACTGAACGCTGGCACAGAGGCTAAGCGACTAGAGGATGAGACGAAGGCGCTGGCGCAGCGTGAGGAGGCTGCGACGAAAGGTCTAGCCAAGCTGACTGAGCTGGAGAAGAAGTTTGTCAAGGAGAAAGAGCTGTTTGCCAAAGACGCCGCCGACCAGACCATTGCTCTGGACAAGCGCGCCCTGGACCTGAGCCGCCGCGAGTCAGCCCTCGAACAAGAGACCGGGGCTGTCGCTAAGCTGAAAGTCCAGCTCGCCACGCGCCTGGAGGCCTTGAGCAAGGTAAAGTGATGTCACAAATTGTTACACGAGGGTTGACGCGCGAAGCTGTCGCGATAGAGTCCCTCTTCCACGTCATCGACAAGGCGACACAGTTAGATGTGCCGTTTAAGTTGAATGCCGCGCAGAGGGCTGTCGACGCAGCTTGGTCACCGCGTATGCTCATCCCCAAAGCGCGGCAGCGTGGTATCTCCACATACTTCCTCGCTCGTGCCGCTATTCGCTGCATGGGGAGGAAGAATACCAGCGCAGTCGTTATCTCTCATGAGAGTGAAGCTACTGAGCGCATGTTCGGTCGTGTGAAGTACTTCCTCGACACGATGGAGGGGCCGAAGCCTGTCATACGGAATAACTCGAAGCATGAGTTGACCTTCCCCAAAACCAACAGCGTATTTTGGATAGGGACTGCTGGGAGCCGCAAGTTTGGTCGTGGGGATACTATCACTGACCTGCACGGCTCTGAGGCGGGCTACTGGCCCGACGCGAAAGCGCTGATGGCCGGGCTATTGCAGGCAGTGCCGAAGGTCGGCGGTTGCATCTCAATCGAAAGCACAGGGAATGGGATGGGCAACTGGTATCACAACGCCTGTATGAGGGCGGCAAAGGGGCTGTCTTCGTTCGGCCTGTGCTTCCTACCGTGGCAGGATGAGCTGGACTACAAGCTTACGCTGACACCAGAGGTCGCTGCCACGATTATGGAGAACCTCCGAGACGATATTGAGGAGCCTGAGCTTGTAGCGGCCTACGGCCTAAACGCAGGACAGCTCGCTTGGCGGAGGATGGTACTGGAAGATGAGCTGGAAGGAGACCTTAGAAAGTGGAAGCAGGAATACCCTGCCTGCCTTGATGATTGCTTTCAAGCAAGTGGCGGCGGTTTGTTTACTCGCATACGCTTCGCCGAGACTGATCGTTGGAAGAAGGATGGTCAGTTTATGTGGAGATTGGAAGGGCACCCCAAGCCTGGGCATATGTATGCGCTAGGCGGTGACGTAGCGGCAGGGGTAGGACAAGACTCAAGCGTGATGGAGATTTTTGACCTTGAAGATCAAGAGCAAGTTGCGGAGTGGGTTAGTAACCAGACTGAGCCGGATATCTTCGGCGGTCATATTAACCGCGTAGGCAGAGAGTTCAACCGAGCTTATGTGTGTGTTGAGAGTAACAACCACGGCATACTTACAATGGCCACCCTTCGAGACCTAAAGTACCCAAGCGAGCGCTTCTATCGCACACCGCGCGCTACTTCCCGCCACGCAGTGAAGGATGACGTGAAGCGTGTGGTAGACTTGGGCCAGCGCACAACCAACACAAGCAAGCCCTTCGTGATTGGGCTGTTGAGGAAAGTGCTGCGTGATGAGTGGACTATTCACTCCCAGATTCTTAAAGCTGAACTATCCTCGTTCATTGAGCACCCGGATGGAGAGATCGGCGCGGCAGACGGCTGCCACGATGACACTGTGATCGCGGCGGCAATGGCTGCTTATATCAAAACCAAAGCGATTGTCGCCATGACTGGAGATACCTCGCGAGAGGAAGGCTACGACCAAGAGGCTGATGTTGGCAGCTTCGACCGCATTCTCGCAGAGCTAGAGTCTCGCAGCGCCCGCTACCCCTTTCCAGCTAGCATGGTTGACCCCAACCTGTGAGAGTTCTCATCATCAGCAAGGAGGGCGATGGCTGTGGTATTGCCTGGCGAATGGTTGAAGAAGGCCACCAGGTCGATCTATGGATAAAGCATCCTGACTATGCGAAGGCTCTTCAAGGGATAGTTAATCGCGTAGAATCCTTCCGCCCATATGTTAGCCAAGCGGACCTCATCATCTGTGATCTAGTCGGGTTTAGTAGCTACGCTCCCCTCTTCTCGCGTCTCGGCAAGCCGACGCTAGGCTGTAATAGTATGGGAGATATATTAGAGCTTGATCGTCGCAGGGCGATGGAGGTATTCCAGAAGGTAGGTATTAATACTCCAGTTACACACTACTTCGACTCTCCCAAAAGTGCGGCTACACTGAGGTGGGTGAATCCTCTTGGCTATGTGGTGAAGCCTAGCAATAACCTGCACGTGAGCAAGACCTACCTGTGTGATAGGGAGGAGATATACAAGTGGGCCTTGACTACTCTTCCAACCAACGCAGAGCTGATTGTGCAGGAGATAGTCGATCGCTCAAGCGCGGTAGAGATCAGCACTGAAGGCTGGTATAACGGTCGAGACTGGATGCAACCCTTCAATCACACGTTTGAGGAGAAGCGTCTTGCTGTGGGAGAGGTAGGGCCAATGACTGGCTGCATGGGGAATGTAGTGTTTCCTCTTCGAGCGCCAAATAAGTTGGTTGAGGCTACTGTAATGAAGCTTGAGCCAGTTTTGAGGAAGGTCTCCTACAAGGGCCCAATAGACGTGAACTGCCTTGTCACGAAAGATAAGGCACTGGCTCTTGAAATTACGGCGAGATTCGGGTATGATGCTATCGAGGCCCTCACGCATGGGTTGAAGGGCGGTCTTGGAAGCTTCCTGTTCGATACCGCAACCGGCATAGCAAAGAGCGTGCCGATGATAGGATATGATTATCTGATAGCTGTGCGCGTGGTTACTACACCATACCCAGTCATTGTGAAAGATGTGAGCTTGCGTGGGAGTCCAGTGCTGGGACTCGAAGGCCCCGGCGGGTCAGTCTTCCCTTGTGATGTTTATAAAGAGAGTGGGAAGTATAAATACGCCTCCAGCGATGGCGTAGTTTGTAAAGTTGCCGCTAATGGTCGAGATGTGAGGGAAGCACAGCGCCGCGTGTATGCGAGAGTCGCAGACCTACGAGTGCAGAATATCCTCTACCGAACTGACATCGGAGCAAGAGTTGACCGTGACATAACGCGACTGAAACAGTGGGGTTGGCTATGAGCAATGGATACCTGGGCGGCGGTAAGCCTGACATCGAATGGTGGCTGACGCAGATTCGACGCGGGATAGCCTATCGAAAGAAGTACACTAAGCAAACCGAGTGGGATCGCTGGCGTCGATACTATCGCGGAGAGTGGCCATCAGGCGTTCTCCCGATTAACTTATTCTTCCGGATGCTGCGGACGATAGTTCCTAAGATCTACTTCCGCAACCCGTCGATCTCTATTCAGCCGGCAAAGCCCGGCGTGGAGCAGCAGACCTTCGCTCGCTTGATCGAGAGGATAGACAACAAGATGATTCGCACCATGCGAGTCAAGCAGCAAATCAAGATGATTACACACCAAGCGTGGATGTTCGGTACTGGTGTTGGCAAGCGGGGCTTCGGTGAGGAGTTCCACCCTGCGCCGGATATGATGAGCGCTGCCGAGGCGCCGGTGGCGAAGAAGGGACAGCGTGTAGAGTATCACAACGCTGTGCGAGGAGGGATGCCCTGGTTTCTTGAGAATCCAACAGGGGACTTTATCGTGCCCACTGGCAGCCGCAACTTTGCGGAGTGTCGCTGGTATGCGAGCTGGTATCGGCGAGCGCTTGATGATCTCAAGGAGGACCCGCGCTTCAGACACACGGCGACCTTGATTGGGAGTCAGCAATCAAGCTACCCGAACAGAGCGGCGGCTGTTGACCCCGAGCGGGAGAACATGATAGACCTGGTAGAGGTTCGGGATACGGCGACAAAGAAGGCCTTCGTCATCGCACCTTATGGCGGGCCGGATAAGAAGCTTCTACTCTCAGAGGATGACTCTCTGCAGGTGAACAATCGTGTTCCGTTCTATACAGTCGTCTTCAACCCAGATGATGAAGTCTGCTGGGGTGTGCCGGATTCAGTTATCCTCGAGCCGCAGCAGCTGGAGATAAACGAGATTCGCACGCTGGCAATGAAGCATCGCCGGCTGAGTATTCTTAAGATACTCGCCAAGCGTAACGCGATTAAGAAAGAGGAGTGGGAGAAGTTGCTGAACGGCACCGTGGCGGCTATTGTTGAAGTCGATGGGGAGTTGGGTGACGTAGATCACTTCCAAGTCGCTGACATTCCGCCTGGTCTCACACGCGCCGCGAATGAGGTGATGGAAGATGTGAGAGAAAACATGGGCTTCTCTCGCAATCAGTTTGGTAACTACGCTGAGGGCTCTGCTGATCGCACGGCGACGGAGTCGAGGATAGTAGACGCAGCCAGCGAGATTCGCGTAGATGAGCGGCGTGATACTATTGCTGATGTGCTGGTTGACTTATTCGAGGATATTCACGTTGATATCTTTGATCGCTGGAGTACTGATCTTGTTGTCCAAGTAATGGGGCCGGAGGGTATCCCACTCTGGGTAGCGTTCAAGCCTGCGATGCTCAAATCAGCAGAGTATGAGCTGAAGATCGACCCGGACAGCGCCGTGCCTGAGACAAAGGAGGTTCGGACACAGAAGGCGTTGATTACCTACGAGCGGTTGAAGACCAATCCTCTAATCGACCCAGAGCTGCTCACACAGTATCTACTTCATGAGATACATGGGGTGCAGTTTGATAACATGATGCGCTCGTTGATGCAGCTTCAGGCGCAGGGCGCAAGCGGCTCAACACAGGAGAATCCTGTGAGCGCCGGGGAGTACATGAAAATGTTAGCGCAGAGCGGCGGTAAAAAGCGGGCTTGACAGGCTCATCAATCTGGATTATCATGCTTGCATAGGAGCATTATGCCAATCTACGATATCAAGTGCCAGCGCTGCGAAACTCTCATGAGAGACATTGTGCAGGCATCTGATGAGCCGCAACCTACCTGCGCCTGCGGAGGGCGCTTTGAGCGTGTCTGGATGGCGGCGTCGAAGGTTCATATTTTCCATGAGGGGCTTTACGAGCACCTCGCACCAGACCCAATCCACTTTAGCAGTCGACAAAAGCTGAAGTCCTACTGCAAAGAGAACGGACTCATAATGGACTACTTGGAGGGGCGCTAACATGGCAAGAGTTAAGACAGCAGTTGAGAAGCAAGGTCCGCCGACTATCATTCTGCGCCTGCAGGATGATGGACTGAAAGTCGAGCTCGTGGCGTGGCAGCATAACGCTCCTGTGAGACTCTTGGAGGGATGGATGTGAGAGTAGCGCAGGCAATTCATCAGTGGCGAGCGCGATTCCTTCAGCGGGAAACTGCCGGGAAGACGGGCGCTCCAACGCTGACCGAGCAAACGAAAGCAGAGCTGAAACCAACTGAAAGGAGATAGCCATGTTTTTTCGCGAGTGGTTCTTGCAGGAAGAGGAGGGTGGTAGTGAACAGGGCGGCGGTGGTGGCGCTGATGACAAAGGAGATAAGGGTGACAAGGGCGATGGTAAGCAGCTGGGGCCAAAGGACCTAGAGCTTGTCATCCGAGGGATGGCGATACTCGCCAAGGGACAGTCGGAGCTGCAGGCGTCGCACAAGGAGACACTCGAGGCGCTGAAGGACATGGGCAAGTCGAAGCCTGACGACGAGGAGGGCGACGACAAGGGCGGCAAGGGCGGCAAGGGTGACCTCTTCGAGGGCGTGGACATGGAGCAGCTTGATCGCAAGGAGTTCGCTGCGATGCTGCTGACCAAGTTCGATGAGGCGCTGCAGCGTAACCTGAAGACAGCGCTCAAGCCTGTGGAGGAGAGAGTTGGCCAGATCGACGAGCGTGTGAATAGCGATCTCGCTGGCCGCGAAATCTCAGCGGCCGCCGAGAAGCGCCCGGACTTCATGGAGTGGCGCGCAGAGATATCTGAGCTGGTGAAAGATAACCCCAGGCTCTCCGTAACGCGAGCTTATACTATCGCTCGCGCGGAGCACCCAGAAAAGACGAAAGAGATGGACAAGAAGTACTCGAAGTCGGAGCCAGCGAAACCCAGCTTCACAGGTTTCACTCCGACAAGAGGTGGTGGTCGCGGCGAAGGCGCGACTCGAATGAAGTTCAGCGAGGCGGCAGAGAAGGCCTATGATGAAGTATTGGCCGGGCTTGGCGAAGCAAACCTCGATAATCTGCCCATAGTGGGCGGGAAGTCCTCATAACAGCAATTCAATCGGAGGTTTAGATGGCACAGGCAAGTCTCACTGAGACACTCGACAACTTCTACACGAGCACCTGGCAGCACATGAGGGATGATGTGGCTGACCAGATCTTCGACGCCACACCTTTCTGGTATTGGCTGAAGGAGAATGGCAAGCTGGAGTCAATCCGTGGCGGTCGCTTCGTTACTGAGCCTCTCCAATTCGCGTCCTCGGACGGCGTGAAGTGGATCGGTCGCGGCGGCACTGTCACGTTCAATGACTTCCAGTTCTTGACGACCGCTCGTTTCGACTGGCGCTACCTCGTCGGTAACATCACGCGCTTTGGCGTGGACGACCAGCAAAACGCCGGCAAGATGCAAATCATCAACACTGCAAACGCGAAGATGGAGAACCTGAAGAACTCAATCATCACTGAGATGGAGACCAGACTCTTCGGCGCTGCCGGTGCGGTGGTTGCAGGCACCACTACGGAAGACGCGCAAGCGTTTGATGGTCTGCAAAACCTGGTTGCTGATGACCCAACTGCATCTCTCGACGTAGGTGGGTATAATCAGCTGGCAGAGACGTGGTGGAGGAACAAGGCGGTCGATATGACCGGCAAGTCCTTCGCTACCTTCGGCTTGGCGAACATGAGGACGCTGCTCAACAACACGAGCAACAACCTCCGCCAGGATGCGCCGGACTTGATCTTGTCTGGGCAGACGCCCTATGAGTTCTACGAGGACACCGTGTTGCCTGTCTACCGAGTGACAAACCGGAAGATGGCTGATATGGGCTTCGAGAACATTCAGTTCAAGGGCCGTCCGATGGTCTGGTCGCCGAGCTGCGCTAACACGCGCATGTATATGCTCAACACCAGGTTCTTCAAGTTCTTCTACGACCCGGCGCTGTTCTTCGATCTGACCGAGTGGAAGCCCATCCCCAACCAGGTCAACGACCGCGTCGCTCATAACGTCACTGCTTGCGGCCTCAAGATCAGTCGGCGCCGCTGCCAGGGCGTGATGCGCTCCATAGATACACAGTAGCCGCTGCTGTTCAGCGGTAGCAGAAGTTCGCTTTTTAACGCAACAGGAGACGAACATGCCTTCAGGTATCAAGCAAGCGTTTGCGAGCAAGCTGACAGATGTGGACAGTGTTGCTCGCGAGGCTCTTGGAACCCTCCGCTTCGAGGGTAACAAGGTCTACAAGTACGTGGAGCTGCGAAACGTCACCGCTACGGTGGCGGGAGTTGCTGGCAACGGAGTAGCCTACGGCGCCGCTGGTGGGTATAACCTGAATAAGGTTGTGCTTGACCTCACCGACGCTGATGCGACAAAAGCGCTCGCCGCCGGCTCCTTGATGGCGACAGTAGCGGGCGTTCTGGCCACGAGTTACTTCTTGTGGATTCAGATAAAGGGCGCCTGCACTCTTGCCATCGCGGTAACTGCTGGCGTGATCGGCCAGGGCTTCAACCTAACAACGGTTGACAAGACCTTCGCGGTCAACGCAGCGGCCACCGACCAGAAAGCAGGGTACTCCATCAGCGCAACTACGGCTGTCGTTCTCGACTGTCCGTTCTAAGTGCCAGGCGCTGAAAGGAGAACCCAATGGCAGCCTACGCAAGCTCCGTAGTACTGGGCGACGCGGTAGCCCAGAAGCTCGCAGGGACTCCCCTCCGTGTAATTCGGGGGACTCTCACCGTCAGCAACTACAACTCGGTGCTGGCCGAGATCACTGGCGTTACGAAGTACTTTCGTGGCGCACCGATAGTGATTCTCGGCGGCAAGTTCAGCACCGGTCTCCACTCAGGACAGTGGGATGCTGCCGGGAAAGCGGTCAAGGCTTGGGTTGACACGACTGGTGCCCAAGTAGCCAACGACGTGAACATAGGCAGCGTGCAGTTCGTTGCCTTCGGCGTCGCGCCGTAGTTGTGTAACAAATTGTTACGGGAGTGATATCATGGGAACACTCACTCTTGCTGAGCTGCAGGACGAATTCCTGCGAAATACGGGGAATAGGTCAGACCTAACCCAAGCTCGGCAGACTCGCATCCTCAACCTGGCTCAGGAGCGCTTGGCAAGGCTCAACGACTTTGAGGAGATGCAAGTCACGACGACTACTAACTGGGCCTTTACCGGAGTCCCGGCAACGGATATGTTCCTGCCATTGCCGGACTCTTCTCCCTTCATCAGGGAGATTCATTCAGTACTGCTGAAGGACGGATTGGAGACGCGTAAGCTGCGCAGAATCCTTCCTCGGCTTTGGGATAAGACTATTGGGGATGCCACAGCGCTTTCAACAAAGCAGCATCCGGTGTGGTATACTATCTGGGACTTTAGCCTTGCGAAGGCCGAAGCCTATCCGTTGCCGCACAAGGCTTTCGATGTTCAGTGGCGTATTACACAGTGGCCAACGCCGCTAGTTGACGCCGGAGACAAGAGCCGTTTCCGCATGAAGGATGAGCTATTGATTGAGCTGGCTACAATATACCTCTTCGACCAACTTGGAAAAGAGGATGAGTCAGTCAAGCATCAGAAGAAGTTCGCTACGCTTTTCAAAGAGGCGCTCACGACAGACTCCGAGGACCCTGATGTAGAGGTGCCGAGTGGGTTGGAGCAGGTGGGGAGTAGCGTCATGAACCCCTGGGACGCGAACTATCACCTTGACCCATTTGCAAAGAGGATGCCATGACCTCGTTCACCGAAACCTGGAACGCTGGCTATGAAGCGCTGCCGGCAGATAGCGAAGATGCGAAGGATGGCGCAAGTCGCGTCCGTAAGTTCAAGACCGCTGTGCAGGAGCGGGTGGAGGTAGATCACTCTCACGCCGGCGACGCTCATGATGGGAAGCATAACAAGGTAACACTACGCGTTCAGAGTGTGGACCCCACACTCGACACTGGCGACACTGCAATATATGCAAAGGATGTCGCTGGCACAAAAGAGGCGTTTCACAAGAACAGCGCTGGCACTGTAGTTCAGCTGACAAAGGGCGCTGGGCTTAACTACTTCCCGACTGGCACAAGGTTGCTGTTTCAGCAGACCTCCGCACCGACTGGTTGGACGAAGGAGCCAAGTGCGACTTACAATGATGCGGCTCTACGGATAGTTACAGGCGCAGTAGGCACTGGCGGTGCAAGCGGCTTTTCAACAGTTTTTGCTGCCGGGCTCACAACTAACAATGATGGTAGCGGAACGACTACTGCGTATGCTCTGACTATAGCTGACATTCCTTCGCACGATCACCAGGAGCGGACACGAGGGTTAGTTGCGGCAAGAGATACCGCTGCGGGAGGCTCGTCTTTGGCTTCTATAGATACGACATTGCTTGCAGACCAGGTGGATAACGGGCCGCTTACTACGACGGCTACTGGAGGTGGAGGCTCACATACCCACGGCACTCCAGTACATACTCATGGACTACCCACCTTCAACGTCAAGTTCGCCGATTGTATTATCGCCACAAAGGACTAGTGTGGAAAAGCTCTGTCCATTGCTGCAAAAGGCTTGCATTGAGCATCAGTGCAAGTTCTTTATCCACTTGCTTGGCAATGACCCTCAGACCGCAAAGCCGCTTGATAAGTTTGACTGTGCGATGGCTTTCATTCCGATCCTCCTTATCGAAGGCGCACAGCAGTCTCGACAAGCTGGCGCAGCTATTGAGTCCTTCCGCAATGAGATGGTGCGTGGGAATCAAGAGACGCAGAGACTACTAATCGGTAAGTAGTATGCCTCGTGTCTCTCCAGTCGCTCCGGCAATCCAGCTCTCGGTTGGTGGTATCTCTGACCCCACACTTCGAGTGGAGTTGCAGAGCTTAACACGACAGTTGATACGACTGCTTGGAGATATGCGCCGGGATATCTCAGCTGTCGATCATCAGTATGTGAGTCAGAATAGTCAGCCGACCCCAGCGGAGGGAGAGTTGCTTGTGTGGAAGGATGCTGATGCGGGCGCTGGACAGTCGAAGGCTTACCTGGTAACAACGCAAGCTGGCGTAGTCTACACCTTCAAATCTGTTGAGGTAGTGTGATGGGATATCCTCTCGCTGCTGACGGTGACAAGGCGTGGCAGACTACCACGGCTGATCGCTGTGATGGTGGTATGAACCTGCTTGATCGCCCAGATCAGATTAAGCTAGAGGAGTTTCTCCGTTGCCAGAACGTAACGCTGAAGAAGGGGAGAGTATACCAGGATACTGGCTACACTCCTTTTGCCGGCGTGGTCGAAGGTATACCTCAACTCACAGAGCAGTTCTTCAAAAAGTCTGGGTCGAGCGAGGAGCTGCTTGTCACCACAGTCTCGCTCTATCGCTTTGCTACTGGCCCACAGCAGTGGCAGTTTGTCAAAGGGGATGCTGGCACTACACTGTCCGCGCAGGCGAACACTGGTGTTACGTCACTGCAGGTGGTGAGTAGCGCTGGCTTCACCGCTAGCTCTCGTCTGGGTGTGATACTGGATAATGGCACTCAGCATAGAACAACTGTAAATGGCGCTCCGCCAGACGGCACTCACATCAATATCACAGATGCGATACCAGCTGGGAGGAACGCTCCGAATGGAGCAGCGGTTGTTCAAGCAGTCGCATTGACTGGCAACCTGGATAATCCAGTAGTCTCTGACACGCTGCCAAGCCATGATTGGTTTGTGTTCACTAACAATGTGAACACGCCAAAGAGGTATGATGGAACAGACTGTGTAGTTATCCCTAACCTCCCCTCTGGCGGGAACGTGATATGCAAGGCGCTACGCCTGTATAACAATGCACTGTTTCTGTTGAACACTATCGAGGGTGGCACAGCTCATCCACAGCGCGTTCGCCGCTCTGACGCAAGCGACCCAACGAACTGGACAACCGGCACAGCAGGTTTTGACGACCTGCTTGACTCAGCTGACTTTGTGATGTGCGGTGAGATACTTGGGCCCTACCTCATCGTCTATCGTGAGCGGTCAGTTGAGCGCGGAGAGTTCATCGGTCAAGGTGGGCTGAACTACTTCTTCGAGTCGATGATTAAGGGAGAGGGGATACTATCACCGATCGCTGTAGTTGACATGGGGGACTATCACATATTCGTAGGTAACGCGAACATCTACGAGTATCGTGGCGGTTTCGACTATGAGCCGCTTGGAGATAAGGTATACTACTCCTTATTTGGCTCTGAGGCAGATGTCAACCCATCGAAGCGTCACCGAGCCTTCGCCTTTTACGTTGAGGAGCTGGATGAAGCGTGGATGTTTTTCCCCTCAACCGCGTCAGACTTCTGTGATAGGTTGCTTCGGTATAATACTGGAGATAAGAGCTTTGTTGAGAGAAGATTCGCGGACAACTTTTGCGGTTACGGCTTCTTCCAACGACAGGACTCTTTCGTCTGGGGCGACTTAGTTGGAGCTTGGTCAGACCAGGTATGGCAATGGAATAGTCGGTCGGTGCAGGCAGACTCGCCAACTACTCACCTCTGTGCAGCAGAGGAGGGGCAGGTGTATGAGTATGACTACACAACTATAGATGACGCTGGCACGCCAATAGACTTCGTATTGGAGACCAGGGACTTTATTCTGCCGGGAGGCTCCTTCCGCATTGACACCTTTGAGGGATACCTACGCGGGAGTAATATTCTGGTAGAATACAGCGTGGATGAGGGAGTGTCCTGGGAGGCTATAGGCTCAGTCACTAACACTGTCCACAACAGCTTTCATCTAGAGAGACAAGTTACCGCAGGACGTATCCGCTTTAGGTTGACGGGAGCTGACCCTCAGTTTATGCTCTCGTTTTATCAGTTCATCTGGAAGCTTGAATCAGTCGGGAGATAACATGGTATCGCTTAAGAGCTGGCTAGTGGGTGATGACCCACGCGTGAGTAAGGATGCGCTGCCGCTGATGACTCCGCAGCAGCAGGCAATGCTGGATAAGCTGCTGGGCGAGTTCGATCAGGCTGATACGCTGACTGGGCGGTCGGATAGCGACATAACCAAATACACAGGAGACTTCGTCGCCCCGCTTGGGCGCTTGGAGAACTTATCGCTGGAGGCGCTGGAGCAGAAGATTCTCCAGCAAGCGACCGGCGGTCAGGGAGGCGGGGACGCATTGCAGGAGATGATTAAAAACAAAGGTTCTCCTGTCAACTTCGAGGACTACTATCGAGACTCGATTGAGAACCCCACGCTCAAGAGTTTCGAGGAGAAGGTGCTGCCAATGCTCACGCAGCGCTTTCGTGGTAGTGCTGCGTTCGGCTCAGACAGGATGACCGCCGAGCGAGGGGCGACAGAGGATCTGACGAAGACGCTGACAGGGGCGAGAAGTGAGCTCGCCTACAAAACAAGCAGCGATGCATCGAATAGGCTATTGCAAGCGATTGGGTTGGAGGGCTCACTGAGGGGCTCAGATGCACAGGCGATGCTAGCGCTGCTACAAGGCGCTGGGCTGCCGCGGCAGATCGAGCAGGCTGATAAGACCGCCAAGTATGGTGAGTTCCAGCGGCAGGAGACGGAGAAGAGTACTCAGCAGACGAAGCGGCTTGAGGCGCTGATGGCTGCGCTTGGGCTGAAGACACAGCAGAACTCCTTCCTCGGTCTGCCGGGGACAGAAGGCTTTGCGAAGCCTGCGCTGCTTGAGGTAGTCAAGGGTGCCTCGAAAGGCGGAGGCGGCTTCTTCGGCGCGGCGTGAGTAGCGTAACAATTTGTTACATGAGGTGATACATGCCACAGTTTGAAGATTACTCCAGCTTTGATATGTCTACGAACAGTGGGCAATCCCAAGAGGAGAGCCCCGGTATCGGGACAGCGCTCCTAAACGCTTTGGGGATGCAGACTAGGGAGCAGAAGGCTAAGGAGGTGCAGAAGTTCGTTGGAGAAGTTCAAGCCTCTGGCAGCCGGGACAGAGCGCTAGAGGTTGTGAGGAACTACTCCTCGAAGTTCCGCGCTCCACAGGACCTGCAGATAGCCTTCGGAGTCGTAGATCAACACTGGCCTGTGTCGAGTAAGGAGATGAAGGATATTGAAGTGTTTGATGAGGAGGAGGGGACAAGCTCCAGGCGTTTTGTGCCATCAGGTCAAGCACCAGCTTTGAATGACCCTGAGGTAGTGAGACAGCTATTCGGTCCTCGCGCTACGTTGACCAAGCCTGACGTGCGAGACTTCTACGCGCCGGGGACGAAGGAGGGAGATATCCGCTACCTTGGTAAGTTGCCTGCCGCGAAGCGCCCGGAAGGGGCAATGACTCTCCAAGAGATAACTGAGGGACATAAGGTCAAGGCAGAGGCGCGAGCGACTGCGCGCGATCAAACATCTCAGCAGCGTCACGAAGAGTGGCTTGACCTGAGTGAACGTCGGTTTCAAGCAACGCTAGGTAAGCTAGGAGAGACGATCAACGATAGGGATGTAGCACAAGGCCGAGGGCTTCTCAATGACGCATCGAGGCTCACTGCCACATCACTCAACGCTCGCCTACTGCCGGATGGGAGTTTCGGCTTCGATGACAAAGACAAGGGTGCGCTGTTCAACAGCCGACTCGAGTATATCTCACGTCTTGTTGAGCAAGACCCCAGCATCCTGAAACGGCCGAACGCAGCGCTGGAATTGCATACGAAGGCGGTCAAAGCCTTCCCGCTGAAGGACCCTGACGCTCCTGCGCCAGAGGTGAAGCCGAAGCCTGCCGCAAGGAGAGGCGTTGTCGATACCGTGACTGATCTATTCACGCCGAAGCAGAAGCCTGCTACTGAAGCGAAGCAAGCTGATGGAGCAGCTCCGACAAAGGAGAACTCTGCGAAGGCGATCAACGACAAAGCGAAACAGGTCTCTGCGCGTAAGGATATCACCGCTGAGCAGAAGGCGAAGGCCCTCGCCAAGCTGCGCGCTATTGCGAAAGAACAGGGCGTAAAGGTGAACTTCTAATGGCACTCGATCTGTCAGATGAAGCGCTAGGGTTGGCCCCGGCCAAGCAGGGTCTTGGCATCACAGATGAGGACCTCGGTCTACCGCCAGAGAAGGCTCAGGTAGAAGAGCCTAGCCGGGCGCAGTTCAAGCCAAGCATGTGGTTTCCCGGCAGCGAGCTGCTAGGGCTGCTGGAGCAACCGGCGGCTGGCATCTATGGACTGTCAACTCAAGCCTGGGCAGGGCTGAAAGGGGTGTATAAGGGCAGTATCGCCGCCGCTGCTGGCCTGCCTTTTGGCGAGACCTTTCGCGAGGAGTTCAATAAGAGTGCTGAAAGCGCGGCTGACGCCTACGTGCCGCTTACGCCTCTCGGAGAGGCCATCACGCATAAGATATCTGACCTCATCGGTGGTGCTATTCATGGCGCTGGTGAGGGCGTGTTTCAGTTTGGCTGGCCGCTGCCTGCACCATTTGCACTTCCACAGATGATAGGGAAGATGAAAGGCCCAGGTGCTGGCTCACCGCTCTCTGCCGCGACAGCTGAAGCGCTTACAACACTCGCCACCCTTGTCGCTGGCCCTGGAGCAGCCCGGCGGCAGCCTGCTGGAGCTAAGCCGGCGCCAACGCCTCTTCGTGCCTGGGATGAGTTCGCGGCCAAATACCCTGAGAGTGCGAAAGCCATAGACGCAAGCTCACTTGGCTCGGTTCGCTTCGAGGGGCGAGATACCAGCATCCTTGATGCGGTGATGAGACAGTTGGATACTGAGTTGGGCTTGACCGGTAGTGCGACTGAGCTTCCCTTCCGTGCGAAAGCAGCGATGGTGTTCGACAAAGTTGCACCGCAGGTATCCCGTGGGGAGAAGACCAAAGCTGTTGGTGCCCTTGAGGGAAAGATCAAAGTGCTGGATGACCTGCGTGTGAAGATGGCTGATGAGCGAGGGCTGCCACCACCTGGGCAGAAGCCTGTTCTCAGCGAGCCAATCACTGTCACACAGGATGGAGTAGCGATCACGGCAGACCAAGCTCGTTGGCTTGATGACCAGTTCCGCTCGAAGACACCAGACGAGCGCGCTAACGCATTGGCAGTGTCGCTCATGGGGCAGATGAGGGTGCAAGCTGAGACTGTGATCGCGCAG
>Ga0137448_1000009_pt1 | contig 25866 bp, 47 predicted proteins | sample EasRivERMGT418_2_FD_102316 | JGI IMG/M metagenome (GOLD analysis project Ga0137448, IMG submission 102316) | Soil microbial communities from meander-bound floodplain in the East River, Colorado, USA - East River MetaG ERMGT418_2 | ecosystem: Environmental > Terrestrial > Soil > Floodplain ... | reverse complement strand
GCCCTGCTGCATAGGAGCTCCCGCTCTCTTGGCTGGCTTCAGAGCTGGCTTCAGCGCCGTCGCCCACTCGCCTTCAGTGATACCCACTACGACCGGCTCGTCCGGTCCCTCCCAGCGCAGCATTACTTTGTGAGCGCCTACCCTGAAGCTCTCGACTGAGACCTCCAGTTCGATAATCTTCTCGATCTGCGCAGCTATCTGCCGCAGATCGCTCGGCATCAGACTCATACTCATAGCCGCAATCCTACCAGCTCGGCCTCCCGACCCGCCAGCCCCGATAGCAGATTCATACCTATCGGGTCAAAGGCTGACCCATCTCTTCCTTCCAAAACAGCTAATCCCCCCAAACCCGACACACCGAACATTCCCGACCGTTTATCCCATTTAGATTCAAGGGACAATCCGTCCCCATAATCCCTATAACCCGTCCCCGTATTACTGAGTTTATAGGGACGAATTACTTGCAATTGTAGGGACGCGGCCCTACATCTACGGTCCGTAGTATACACACAAACTCGGCCACAATAGGACAGCCGTAATGAATGGGATAAATCGATTGCCCCCCAAACCCTGGCGTACCCCGTAACTCCGCCCCCGATTCGCAGCTATTGTGACCTGCGGAAACGTAGATCAACAGGGGTTTCGGGGATTTTGAATTTGGGGGACAATTTCTAAACCTACTTATAGGTATACTCTTACCCCCCCTCTACTGTGTGTGTGTGTACGTTACGTAATCACACAGGCTGTGTGTACGTAGCCATGCACGCCGCCATCGTAGCTACACACAGACTCGCATGCACTCAGCCACAGAGCCCACAGCCTCAGTACGACAGGCGTACTCTTCTACTACTACTATTACTATTACTATAATTATATATTCTATTTAAATACCCCTAGCTGGGGAAACAACCGGGGACGATTAGGGGGACGGTCTTTAGATTGGGGTTGGTAGGGGTATGTCCGATCTGTGTGATGTTGGATTTAGTAGGACTCGATGAGTTGACGGTTGGCTATACAGGGTTACGTTCAGCTTCGTCGGAGTTTGACCAGCTTCTCACGGCGACGGTAGGTTGACCTTGCCTTCCGGAAAAGTTGATGCGTACCGACTTCGCACAGAGAACGCGCGCACGTACCCCCCCAAGAATTTTAAGTGCCCCCCGTACCCCATATGCCCGATTTGAGGTGTTTGCCCATGTATGAGATATCTTGATATGACTTACTACGATACGTCACCCACCGATAGCATATCCTATCGGCGGCGACATGTCCGTTATATGTTGACTGACTATGACTGGATACCCATTGGACCGACATATACCTCTATGCACCAGATGCCCGATATGTCCTACCTTCCTACCCCACGTGCGCACGGGGTCCGATAAGTCCGATATATACTTTACATCCAGTCAAAGTACGATACGTTCGTAAAGATGCCCAAAAGACTGACAAGTCATGACTCGCTCTACCTCGCCCCATCTCGTCCGACTAACCCCTACATTACTCATATTAAGTACGACATAGCCCAACATGACATCTGATGTTGCCAGGTGGAACTACATATCCCAACAGTACCCATATATACTCATATACACCCTACTACCAGTATGCCTACATACTGCCCTATGTCCCGTTTCAGTACCCTATATCATCATAAGGCTGTCCGGCATGGATGCCAGACATGTCCTACTTTGTCCTACTTAACTACCCCAGATTAAATGTGACCCACGTCACACCCCCCGATGTGCCCGACAAAGTCCGATTTATACTGACATGCGCCCTTTTCGCCCGTGTATAATTGGGGTGTGCCACGGACCACCGCCCCGGATCTAGGGGTTGCGGACCACGCACACGGTGTGCTACGGTGGACTCGTTCACCCACCCACCCGTATAGGTCACCCGACTGGGTGTCCGTCGATGACATGGGACAACCCCTAGTGGGCCATCGAGGCGGACTCTACCCAAATCAGGCGACTTGCGGGAAACGGGGGAACGTGCTAGACTGATAGGGCACCACACGGAACGGCCGGACATCGACTGGCTACCGCTATGCGGTTATGCCACCAGTCCGGGTACGGTACGGTTAGGCTAGACCGGCACCGACTGGCTGACGACTCTGTCTATGCCACCCGCCGGGTACGGCTAGTTAGCACGGTAGGACTCCGCCAGAAAATGGCGGACTGGACAACCTAGGGCTAGCGTGCTAGACTCTAGGGGAACGGTACGGAACGGCCGGACATCGACTGGCTACCCCCATGGGGTTACGCTACCAGTCCGGTCGTGCTAGGCTAGGAACGGCTACACCGGCACCATGCGGTGAGTCCCGCAACCTACCCGCCCGAAAGTCGGGCCACCTGCCAGTCGGTCGCTCTCATGGCCGAGATCCATTCACGACATGCCGTGTGCCTACGGCGTGGTCGAGTACGCCTATCCCCAGGACCGGGGGACTGGATTGCCCTGTAGTTGATCTGCCGGGTCGCCTAGTCTACCGTAGGGACGAGTGTGCGGAGCCATCACCGGGGCCGGACGGAAGTCGATCAAGTGCCTGGGACGGTACTGTTTTGCCTAGAATCTGCCAACATGAGCACGGGTGAATTCTGCCCGGGGACTCTAGCGGATCGCCGAAAGTCGGGCCGTAGACAACTGCGGAAAAGTCGACTATTTGTCGGTAGCGGGAAAACAGAAATCTCTCGGACGGGCTGATCGGCGGTGGGAAAAGTTTCCCGCTACGCCTACCGGGCGTGTTGACTTTCGGGTCACGGGCCGGTAGGGTGTGACGTGGCGGTTCCGATCCCACAAGAAATCAAAATCAGACTTCCCGTGTGGGTGGGGGATAACTCTACCCACACGGGGTCTGAAAAAGAAATTGGTTGACTTTCTAGTGCCAGCCGAATAGGCTAGTGCCAGTTGGTAAATCGAGATCTACCGGGACGGTGGAGAATCATGGGAAAAGCAGGTTTACCGAAAACTCCGATCAAGTTTCGCCAGCTCTGGAATTGTTGCTGGGGCAAGGAAACTCACGTGATCACTTTCGACAACGGGGCGCGGCACGCAGTGTGCGCTGGTTGCGCAGCGTCGTATACCCGCCAGAACGGTCCGGCCTGGGCTGCCGATCTTTTGGCGGACTGTGCGGACCCGAAGATCGAATTCGTCGGAGTCCCAGACCCTGACGACGGGTATGCGCACCCAGTCTACATCGGGCGGGCGGACCGTGCGTACCTCACGATGACAGCCGGAGTCTACGCTGCGGTAGACGACCAGTCCGATGATCTAGTGCCGTGCGGCCTAGTGGTCGAGGCCGGGATGTCCTACGCAGTCTGATCGGCGAACTGCTCCTAGACATCTGCCTGTTCACGTGCTAGTATTAGTACGTGAGTAGGCGGGGCATCTAGGCCCAGCCGAACTAGCACCTGGGACGGTGTAGTATGACGGTTAGTGACTTAACCAGCAAAATCGTGCGGCGTATGAGTCGCACTATGTCGGACGACCAGTTCGCCCAGTTCTACGTCGCCAGTCAGATCGGTCACCAGGAAATCGGGGGCGTCTGGCACCAGATTGCCCGTCTGCAAGGCAGGGCTGCCTAGTGGCTGAGCAGGCTGAGCCAGAGCTGGACAACTGTGCCGTCAGTGTGGCTGGCGTGCTGTGCGGAAAACTCACCAGCGAAACCTGGGATTTCCCAGACATGATCGCGGAGGTCAACGCTGCCTGGAAAGAGGCTGGCACTGACCTGATCATGACGGGTCCTGCCATCTGTGAAGATCACATGTGGATGAGTCCCGAGATCTAGTTCGGACTTGTTATCCACAGCCTGATGTGCTAGACTGTGGGTACCTGGTCAAAACTGGCCTAGTACCAATCTACTGGGGACGGTGGAGTATGGCGTTAGTACGTGGCAAGTCCATTCAGCACGGCACGCACGTGCACAACAGCCTGCGTGCGCTGAATTCCTGCACTATCCCAGTGTCTGACCCTAGGCAGGTGGGAGACCTGTGCTACAATGGTTACTGGGGCACCTACAGCCTGATCTTGGCCGTGGAAACGCAGGACAACTGCACGTGGATTACGCAGCTGAACCTGAGTGAGCCGAACCAGCGGGCCTGGGAGGCTGACTCTAGTCCGAACGTCAAGAAGCACCTGACGCGCTGGGACTGGGCCAAAGACCGGCTAGTGGCACACGGGCTGCACGCACCCAGCGTGATCTGGCCCTGGGCCACCTACGAAGACATGCTGGCGGAGCTGGTCGACATTGCCCAGTCCGACTCTGCAGCCCAGTGGGATGCGCAGATTCTCTAGATCTGTGGAAGCGGTGTGCCCATAGTTGTGCTAGACTGTGGGTAGACCGGGCAACACAGCCCTAGCTCAACCTAGTAAGACTTCACCAGGGACGGTGGAATTGTGGACAAGGTTTACTTAGACGCTGTGCCCGTCAGGTACGGGTACCGGCAGCCCAGCATGAGTCGCAGGGGCGGCATTCGCCTGCACCCAGTGGCTGATGGGCAGATCAACATGGAGGCCAGTGTCCAGTATCTCCGGACGCGTGACTTCACCGGGCAGAAGCTCCGTGATCACGTGAATCCGATCACTGGGTACTTCACCCACTGCACCAGTCTGATCGAAAGCTCTCCGCTGAATCCTGCGGGAACGCCTGCCGACCAGATGAAGTCCGGGGTTAGTGGGGCTGACAACGCCAGCACCAGGCTGCTCCCTAAAAAGACAGTTGACACTGCGGCTGGTCGGGTGTACCTTGATGAAGACGGCCGGGTAATCCGGACCACCGCAATGGGGGACTCCCCCGTAATCGCTCGACCCCCAAATTCGGGGGCGGACAACGCTCCCAAACCCGTAAAGAAGGAGCGTAGCGTGTCCGCTAGGGCATCCAAACGGGCCGCGCCGGACGTGCCGGGTGGCACCGGACCGAACGGCCGGATCAGCGACAGCGACGTGGAGACCTACGTTCGGGCAGTTGCCAAGGCGCACGGTCGTGAGGTTACCGTAGTTACCCGTCAGATGATGATGGACGGCCGGGAAGCGCTCAAGATCTTGCGCAGGCAGGCCGCCGCTGTACTAGCTGGCAGCGCTGGTAACACAGGCAAGTCATGATCGGCAAGCACTGCGGGAAGAATCTGCAGCGGTTGAGTGATAACCGCGCGTACTTCCGGCGCAGGTGCGCAGTCTGCGGGACTGTGTTCAAGCAGCGCAAGCGCCAGCCAGCGCTGCCTGTCCATCGGGGGCTGGCAAATGAGGTGGTCTAGGTTATGGCCGAGGAGCTGGTTAGGGTAGCGTCGGAGAAACTGTCCGGCCGAAGCTACGTGGCTGCCCGAATGAAGGGTGAGCACCGCTTCACGAAGATCAAGATCGCGGGTGTCCGAATCCCCTGCGATCACATGCAGCGAATCTGTCCAGCCTGTATGCTAGACTGGTGTGACTACCAGCTGTTTCCGTTGCACACGCAGGGCGGGAAGCGCCTGTTGCTAGAACGTGAGCAGCTGGGACTTGACAATAGCAAGTGGACGGAGTAGGGTTAGGTCTAGTACCTAGCAAGGAGAGGTCGCAGGCTAGCCATCCGATCTGTGCAGCCAGAGGTGCACACGGGACGGACGGAGGGGGTCCGAATCCCCTGACCTCACGTAGTATGCAGAGCAAGTAACCGCTAGTACACCTGGGACGGTGGAAAATGGCACAACTTCAGATGGATACCTGCGACCTGCCCGTAGTTCGGGGCAAGCAGATCAGTGTGACCAGTGCGCTTCAGTTGGAAAAGGCTGACGCGTTGAACGCTCCCCTCAGTATGGGGGGCTGGATGCTGGTCGAGCGGTACGTCCGACGCGAGTACACTGTTGGCGGAAGCTCAGACTATCTGGGTCGAATCGGCAACGTGATCAGGGTGGTTGGCGTAACCAGCCCCAGCAATAGCTGGAAAGGTGACCACGAGCCGATCACGCACTATCACCTGCACCTGTTCGCTCGGGCCTTCATGCTCGGCCACAGATACCCGATGGCTTTCGGCAGCGGCCACTGCAAGTGCCCGACTGGCGAGGCCGACATCAAGTGGTATAACCTGTTCTACTTCAATACCCTAGGAGGGTGAGTAAACATGCGGGAGAAACTGACACGGGCCACGCGGTACCTCGCCCGGTACTTCCGGGTTGCACAGCATCACGAGTCCAGCTATTACCTGCGTGTGCCTGCACGGCGCATGTTGGCCGAGCTGGGTAGCTACTGATGGCGCGGGGCAGACTGCCGAAGCTGGTCTTCGTCTGTACGATTGACGGAGGGGTATGCACGGTGGCCGAGCAGGCTGTCACGGCAGCGCTGCGAGTCAAGCGATGGACCGACGAGGCCGAATCCAACAGTATTGTCTGGACCATTCAGATCTGGGACACTACCGACAGTATGGCTGGGGTGTGCGTCGGTCAGGCAGCGGGTACCATTACGCCTCCCGACCTGCACACCGTAGGCGACCTGGAGCTAATGGTCGAGCAGTACCTGAGCGTGCAGGGTAGCAGCACTAGCCGATAGCAAATTCGGCTGAAAAATCTAGGGAAACCTAGCAGCCGGGGCTTGCGTAGTTCGGTTGGGACTGGTACAGTTACACCAGAACACAACGGGACACACATACAGACGTGATCTACACGTAACCCGAACGGACGCGCACTACAGGAAAGGACGCGCATCATGAGTGACACGACCGAGGACCTGGACTTCGGCACCGACGAGACGGACGACCCCTTCGACGAGCTGCGTGAAGGCGAAGGCGACTCGGTCGAGGCCGAGCAGGCTGCACCGGCTGAGCTGGCCGTCGAGCTGGCTGTCGACGACGCCGACCTGGCTGCGGCTGCCGCAGAGCAGGCTGCACCGACGGCACCGGCCGAGCCGACCGACGAGGAGAAGGCCGCCGCCGAGGCGAAGGCCAAGGAGGAGGCCGACAAGGCTGCCGCCGATCTCGAGGAGAAGCTGGTCGCCTTCAAGGCGACGGCGGACGGCGTGCTGACCGACGAGAACTACGCTCCGATGGCGGATCTGCCCGCCGCGCAGGTCGAAGCGGTCAAGTCCGCTTACACCGCAATCCCTGGCGCCAAGGGGAAGGGTACGGCCAAGCAGTACCTGGTCGACCAGATGCAGGCGAAGATGATCGAGGGTGCGACGCGGCCCGAGGCATTCTTCGAGGCCCGTACCTTCATGAACCTGAGCAACGCCATCAAGGACATCAAGGGCTCCAAGCCCGACGTGTCCCGCGAGAAGGTCGACCCGACCAAGGCCTTCGTCGACCGGGCAGCGGCACTGATGCTGGCCGTCAACCTGGTCGTCGTGCCCGAGGACGTCGACGGTACCTGGGCCGACAAGACCCAGGAGCTGGTGACCAAGCTCGAGCCCGACGTCGAGAAGTACCGGACCTGGCAGGACGAGCTGGCCCGAGTCGCCAAGCTGCCGGTCAAGGAGGGTGAGACTCCTGTCGAGGTGCCCACCCCCGAGATCAGCCCGGTCGTGCTGGCCGCTGCCAAGATCGCAGTCGGTCGGTCGGCCAGCCACGCAGGTCGGAAGCCGAAGGCGGAGGGGACTGGCTCGACCACGAGCGCCCCTCGTCCGAGCACCGCAGGCTCCGGCCACCGTGGCAGCATCGGCGACCACATCAAGGAGGCCATGGACACGGTCCAGGTCGGCGAGTTCATGACCATCGCGGACATCGCCAAGGTGGTCACCAGTCAGTACGGCAGCGGCAATGCACCTCCGCCCAGTCAGGGTGCCATCGCGGCCCGCCTGTTCCCGGGTGGCGACGCGGACAAGTGCAACCTGGACTTCGTCCGCCCCGAGGGCAAGGACGAGGGTCACGCGGTCAAGGGTGCGGTTCGCACCGCCTGATCGGTGACACCAGTAGTACCCCAGGCTGCACCGCAACGCAGGCAAGTGACCATTCCGCCCCCAGGGTGGTCACCCAGCCCTGGCGGTGCAGTCTGGTTCACGGACGCAGTAACCGACCATAACTGCGGGTTGCTAGTTGTCGCACGGAGTATCGGGCGGCACTGAGGTTCGAGTCCTCCTAGCACACGAGGTCGAGAAGTCTGGCCTGCGGGTGAGTATAGTGCACATACTGATCAGTGGTTGGGCGAGCTTTATTGGGTATGCTGGACGACTTCTGGTAGTTAAAACTTGGTAACCCAGTCGAAGCCTGTTACCTTCGGGGCAGGCGGGAGGAAAGCAGTAGCTATATAGCTCCATGAACCGAGTTGTATAGCCAGGCTGTTACCCGGAGGTAGGCTCCAGTCAGCTAGACCCCCGGCCTGTCGAGGATACGTCTTCGTGCGAATGAAACGGCAGGCCGGGCTGTAATACACAAGGTCACGTAGCTCATTGGCAGAGCAACCCCGTAAACCCCGGGTCAGATACTAGTAGTCTGATCCAACGAGTCCGGACTCGTAGTGGGAGCTGGGAAGGTATGCTGGTTCAAATCCAGCCGTGTCCACGAGGCCAGCCAGTCCGTTTGCGGAGATGGGTTCACAGAGAAGGTCTTCAGGCAATAAGGTGGTCAGTAAACCCTTGGCATGACTCACCTTGGTGGGTAAACCCAGGGGATAACAGAGATATCCTTACGCCGTGCATGGGAACTCACTCAAAGACTTCTAGTTAGTGCGTGTTGGAGGGCAGAGTCATGGTCTAACTCGGCTGTAACAAGCTAGCGGGTTGCCCGCAAATTGTGGAGTACGGTAATGCACCCTGGCCCGGGGTCACGATGGGCAGAACGGTGTCACATACAAACTTCATAGGCAGTGCAGAACCACGGGCGACCGGGGCGGGCAGATAGCTTCGGCTTGACACCCGCCCCAGGTTGTGGCATACTACAAGCACACCGGGAAGGGTGATGCTGGATGACGGATGAGTCGATGGCTCAAACGTACGAGCGTTCCGAAGAGGGTACGCCACCGACCAGGCGGGTCGTCAAGGTGACGCGTCATGTCACGGTGACTACCTACAATGACGTCAGTACCTACAGGGACTGGACTGGCAGGAGCAAGCGCGAGTCCGGCAAGCGAGACCTCGGACGCCAGTTCTCTGACGACGAGATCCGTGCCGCCGAGATCGACCAAGATCCGTCCGACGCCTTCCAGGCCACCATCGAAGCGGTCGAGGTAGCCAATTCGGAAGACATCGTGCAGACCTGCGAGGTCGAGATCATCGACGTCGTCGCCGAGTAGCACAGTAACCAGCCAGCTCAGTGGACAGGCTAGACGACTGGTTCATCACTGCAATGGGGATCATGCTGCCGCTGCTCATAGTAATGGGACTGGTGCTAGCGGCACCGTGGCCAGGGGATCTCAAGAGAAGGCGGAACAGATAGCCATGAGTCCCAACCGAGAACGTAACCTGTGGCGTACCGGGTTTCTGGGCGTGACTGTGCTGGCTATCGTGGCCGAGCTGGTCGGAGCCTTCGACGGTAACCCCAGCACCGATCCGTGGACTGACCTGATCACAGCGTACGTACCCTGGCAGCTAGCGCTGGCAGTGTTCTGTGCGTTGGCTGGCTGGGTACCGGTTCACTTCTTCGTGGCGTACCGGCTGCGTGCCAAGCGTGCCAAGGCAGAACAGGAGAACCTGCATGGGTAAGGCATACATCCTGCTCGGTGTGCTGTTGCAGCACGCACCCAACGCTTCAGCGCAGGCCAAGTGTTCTGCGCTGTACAACCAGCTACAGGCCGACGGCTTTCATGCTGTTGGGCTGGAAAGAATCCTGGCTCGCATCCTAGTCGACGGACTCGACCACGATAGCTGGCCATGGATCGAGGGTTATACGCTCCCCCTCAAATAACACAGACTGCTGCGTCACTAGCCTCGTGCTTCGACGAGGTACACGCCCGACATAGGGATATGGCTGTGACGCAGCGCAAGCAGGTGTGTCGGTCAATAGGGTGTCTCCCGTGATGAGCGTGGAAGTCCTGCCGCACTGATCAGGCGGTCGCCGTGCATGTTGCCACCTGGACGGGGATGCAGTAACCCCTAGTGGCTTTGCGGCTACAACCCCGGCACACCCGAAGTTCCCTTCCGAGTTGGTATGTACTGTGCTTCGGCGCTACCGTACTACGCCTTCCGAGTTGGGACGAGGTCGGGATATTGTCCCCCTGTGCAGACCTCGTTAAACAAAATGTAGAGGTACGGGACCGCTCCCAGTCATTTAGCTGGGGGCGTCAAGGGGAACTGGCGCAATGGTAGCGCACCGCTTTTGCAAGGCGGGGGTTAGGGGTTCGAGTCCCCTGTTCTCCACGTATCACAATGAAGCAAGGGACCGTCAATAGGTAGATCAGCGTGCGAACGGTACGATGGAGGCGCCAGTGAGATACCACTCAGATGCTTGCAGTTGAGCACAGTAGGTGGGAGCCGGTGAAGTGTACTGTTGGGTAGCCGTTGATTCGTGTGGCGAAGGTGACGGAGTGTCAGCTAGTTGGGTGATGCTGGCAATCCCTGGCCCGGGGTAACGATGGGCAGAACGGCATGGCCTATTTCCCAAGGATGGGGCAGCAAGTCGGCGTAGAGAACCGATTGGTATATCCCGATAATCAGGGACACCAGGGAAGGTGACTGCCCCTCCGATAGCTGTAATCTCTTGACATACATAGATCACTGTGGTTAGATGTATCAGTTACTCTTGACTGTGCATTGGCTGCATCGAGTTGCAAGCAGGACGTGCAGGGTCGACATGTTCACCCACCGTCCCAGGGTGTTGACCTGGCTTTCCCTGTAGCAACTCGGTGCAGTCAATGGACTGTCTAGCATGACTGTTTAGCTAGCTGCCCAGCCCGGCTGCGTTACCTGTTCGTAGGTACCCGCCGGGCTGTTCTCTTGGAAGGGATGGGTTGAAGATGGGACGTGACTGGGACCAGGAGGATGGCACTGATCCGCCGCTGCCCACCTGGTTCAAGATCGTCGGCGCTATCTTCGTGCTGTGCGTGCTGATAGCGTGGCACCTGGGCTGGATTAAATGAGGTGTATCAAGTGAGGCTCCACCTGTTGGAGCGGTTCACACTGAATGACTTCATCCTGCCGACGGCTGGCTACGAGCATGGCGCAGTGCACGTAGTGTGCACTGTCTGCTATGCCCTGGTCAACGGCAACCAGGAGACTCCCCTGTTTGGGGATGACGAGTACTGGTACTACTGGGCGCCGGACGCCATGGCTAGTCAACTACTGACCTGGATGTACAGCCACCTGAACAAGTGGCACGCATCCGAACTGAAGGAGGGAGCGTGACTGATCACCCGAAACGCAGTGCAACACTGATCTGGACCCTGTTCCTAGGCTCAATCCTCGTGTTCTGGTTGGGCGTATGCTTTGGCCCGCCGTTCATGCGCGAGTGGTGGAGCTGGGTGTACCAGACGATGCTTGACATCTTCAACGTTCACCAAGCCGAGTAGCATCGGCCGAGTAAGAAAGGAGCGACGTGGCCCGGCATCGCAAGTCGAACGGTGACTTCAAGCTGCTCCTCATCGCTGCTGTCGCCGTAGCCGTACTTGTTGTTGGCTACGTCGCGCTGTTCAGATGAGCAAGAAGTCAAAGGGTCCCGAAGGGCCAGACACTACCTTCCTCAAGATGCTCGGCGGAACTGCGCTGGTCCTCATCTTGGGGGTAGCGTTCGTGCTGTTCGTGGCGTACACCTCGTCATGAAGTATCCATTCAACAGCAAAGAGGAGCTGCTCCTCACCCTGTGTGCGATCATGGCTATCGTCATCATCGTACTGGTGGTGGTGATCCCATGAGTGAACCGCCTGATGATGGTGCCTACTGGCTAGTCGGCACAGCCTTCATCATCTTCGTGCTACTGGCCATCTGGCTGTTCTCCTGAAGGGAAGACAGTGCTGAACTACCTGGCCACCCTGCCATACCGGGTGGACATTCCGAAGCCCAACCCACCAGACTCAAAGGATGTTGTCAACAAGGGCAACGACCTGTCCGACTGGATCGCCCACCGTGGCGGCACGTTCTGGACTATCGTGGTTATCTTGGTGGCTGCGTTCATCATCACGATGGCCCTGAAGAGAGCGTTCATCAAGGGAATCGTGATCGGTGCCATCATCCTTGCCATCATCCTGGCAATCATGAAGGCATGAGTCTGTCCCTACTGCAGTACAGAAGGGAGGTGACATGAAGAATCTGCTGGCAGCTGCGATCGGCATCACGCTGGGCTGCGTCTTGGCGTACATCACGATTCAGATCGTCTACTAGCCGAGAGCCGACAGCATGACACGTCAAGTCGGGAGACATGAACTGAACTTCAAGCCCCAGCGTCACCGTGGACCTTCGAACGGTGGACTGTACTTTGTTCTACTGATGCTGGCTGTAGTACTGGCGTTCTCGATTACTCTCGGGTACGCTTGGATGCACTAACAGGAGTGGGATGAACAACGCAATCTGGTTGGTCGGTTTGATCTTCCTCGTGTTCGGACTGATGGGCGCATGGTACACGTCCGAACAAAGGAGGTACGGCGCTGCAGGAGTATTCGTTATCCTGTGCGTCGTTGGCATGGTCATGGTAGTACTCAGCTCTCTGGAGATGATGTCACCGTGACCCTGATCTGGATGATTCTTGCGATCATCTTGTTTGCGGTGGGTGCGCTGACCCCCAACAAGATCGTGAAGATTCTTTGCGGAGTCTTGATCATCGTGTACCTGGCGATCATCTTGGGACTCACTCCGCTACCTGCGTAATCCTCCTAGCAAGCTACAGGGAGGCGCTCCGTCTGGCCCTCACGGAACGGCGGACGGAGCACGTAGTAACACTGCAACAACAACCGGGAGAAAGTAATGCACAAGAAAGCATGGGCCTTGATCGGGGGTGGCGTCACAATCGGTGCACTGCTGACCGGCTGTGGCGGAGTGCACCCCTCGAGCACCGACCCCAATCTGAACGGGGTTGCGCCGGTCAGCACGGGTACGACTCCCGATCCTGGGCTGTCGCCGACGACCGACTCGGCACTCAGACTCGGCAAGCAGGATCTGAAGCTGAGCCTCGTCGTGAAGAGCAAGAAGTGCTACGGCTCGGCCGGATGCAGCATCGAGGCCGACGTCAAGGTCGACATGACCGAAGCTGGACTCATCGTGCTCAAGCGTGGCGAGCACAGCTACGACGTGACGTACAAGATCTCCCGCCTGGAAGACGGCGACCAGGTCGGAACCGTCACACTGGAGTCGGACGGAACGTATCAGACTTCGAGTGAGTTCATGTCGACCACCAGCAAGAACGTCACGCCGAAGATCGACGTCGTCTCCGTCACTCGAAACGGGATCTAGCATGGCACTGAAGTCTGTGCGAGCGTATGCTATTCCCACGCTGCCCGCCTCCACCATCGAGCAGTTGGAGCAGCACGCGAATGGTCAGCGTCCATGGTCCCGCAAGAAGCGGCTGCTCCTGGACGCCGTGCTGGCGGCCTGCGTGCTGGCGGTCATGCTTCTGGTGGGCGTGATGGGCGCACTGTTGCTCACTGGCGGAGCGGGCGTACCTTACGCACCGGTCAGCACTCCCACCACCTACGGGTACCCGGCTACTGATCCGCCGTACGGAGTCCAGTAAGATGACGGTACTGCGGACATACATCTCCCGCATCGACTCGGTGGGTCGGCTCGTTATCTTCAGATCCGACGGCGCTCCAGTCAGCGAGGAGGAGCGCGACTGGTTCAACAAGACGATCACTGTTCAGCTGCGTACCGATCACATGATCAAGTCGCATGGCTACGAGCAGGATGGTGCGCTGCTGGAGTCCGACGTCGTGATTGGCAAGAGTCGCAAGACAGGCGAAGAGATCAGGGTACATCCCCTGATCCTGCAGCTGAAGACTCTACTGAAAGCTAGGGGCTGGCGACTGTCGGACACCAGCAAGGCGATCGGGATGCGCGACACGGCACTGTCCGAGTGGATGCGTGGCACGATGAGGCCGACGCTGGCTAACATCGCTGCCGCCTTCGGAGCGACTGGCTACAGGTTGGTGCCTGTTCCCATCCAGGAGGAAGCAACCGTACGCATCTACATCGACGCGGCCGAGAAGGAGATCCTCCATGACCTGTTCGGCATGGAGTCCGACTAAGCACAAAGGGTCGACCATCTTCCTCCCCGGAAAAGATGGTCGACCCTAAGTGTACCCGAGCGTACTACAGGAGTGACGGTGCGCTGTACCGTCGCGCTCTACGGTAACGGGTAAATACACAGGGCGCAAATTACATCTGCTATCGGAGTACAGATTGGAGAACTGATGTTCACCCAAAGCTGGCCCCGCGCCTCGATCAAGCTTGGTGCAACCGGTGCTTGCTGGCTGGTGCATCTCAAGTTCGGTGGACACTGGGGTCAGGACGATGTGTTCCTGCACAGCTACCCGAACCTGAATCAAGCCTGCACGGAGGCAGGGAAGGCTGTAGACAAGGAGCGAAGACTAGCAAGCTTCAATCCGCGCTACAAGTACCAGCCGTTGCAAACCGGTCTGGCGAGAACTCTTCGAGGCGATCCTGTAATTGAAGACGCTCTTGAAAGCTAGAGACTTGCAAGCTTCAATCCGCGCTACAAGTACCAGCCGTTGCAAACCGGTCTGGTGAGAACTCTTCGAGGCGGGAGTAGATAGTGGACCACAAGTACACAGACAGTCATGTGCGGTCTGATCCGTCATTGCGACTCAAGGCCATAGAGTACCTCGTGTGCTACACGGGCGACTTCGACTTCCTGCTAGGAGCCAAGCGTTCTCACCAGACTGGGTACGATCTCAACACTGGCACCATCAGGGGCGTACTCAACTGCATGTTGGTCGATCCAAGCGTGATCAACATGCCGACGCCCGCCAAGCAGCAATTCGATGCTGGCGATGCTGATCAAGTGCCGTATCGAGATCGTCCAGTGCAGCCACAGGTCAGGACTTCACCGTTCCGACTGCCGCTGCGAACAACCTGGAAGAAACCATTCGCAGTTTCGCTGCGGGCGCAGGGTAAGCTCATCCACCAGGTGAATCACGAGGTGAGCCTGTTGGTCAAGTACGTTTACACTGACCACAGCCAGGACCAGTTCCGTTGGCAGGTCAACTGGTTCTGCACTCGCGCGCTGCACATCAATCCGGCAGGTAACTACAGCAAGAACTACAGGTTGCTGCATCGAGTGCAAGCCAAGACACTCTTGCGCGACGGCCTGCTGGCCGAGCTGCCCGAGTTGGGACGGCGGGAATGGAAGGCGTGCGGCAAATGCGAAGAGGCAAGCCCAAACCTGTTGAGCCCCAGCGCCTAGCAACTGAGTACATCGATGACCTGCCTCTGAGGCCAGACGGCCCGATCATCGACGGTGAATCAGACGAGGGTGTGGTCTACGCTTCACGTGCGAAGCCACCCCCGGACCGCACTGACCAACCGATAGAGCGGGTTGCGCATGGCCCGGGTATCGTGCTACTATTGCTATGCGCGGTTGCGTGTGGCGTTGTGGGATGGGCGACCGCAGCTGTGCAGTACACGTTCCCCGATTCGCCGGGCAGGTCTTCTTCAGTTGAAGACAATACCCCGCCACCTGTACCAACAGTAACCGTAACCAAGACGGTGATTCAACTGCCAGAGTCATGCAAGCAGGCGCTTCATGACTTCGGTTTGTACCTCGATGCTGCGTACGCCATCAGTGGAGTAAACAACCAGCAGCTAGATCTCATGGACGCAGTCAACCAGGCCATCCTACTTAAGGATTGGAAGGCGCTGGCTGCGCTAACTGAGCGACAGCGAAACCTGGAACGTGAACTTGGACCGGCGTCAGCCAAGGTACTGCCCGTCTTGATCGAGGTCAAGAAGGGACTCAAGCAGTGCCAATCGGACGCAAGCTAGATATCCAGGTTCCCGTAATTCTTGACATGGCACAGATGCAAGCCTGGTTCAAGGAGTACGACAGCCGGTGCGAGGCGCCCGAGTGTGCGGCGGATCGACAGCCAGCGTACTGCTGGTATCAAACCATCTGGTCATTCGTGTGGCTGTGTCGGCCGTGCTTTGTTGGCACGATGCTGCGCAAGGGGGACAAGGCAACTGCCTGGGACCGCAAGCTAGCAGAGTACAGATACGAACAGCTCCTGGTGAGATCATACACACACCAGAACACGAAGAGCAACTTCAGGCTGGAAGACCTGATGGCCGAGCGGGAAGCAACCCAACGTGCTCTCAAGAAGGCCGAGGTAACTTCCCGCGCCAGTGAGGTACGCGAAGTGCGGAAGGCAATCCGAGAATCGGACGTGAAGATCGGGTCACCTGACGACAGCATTCTGCTGGCACGTCAGCGCCAGGACGAGCGCGAACGTGCTGGCCAGCATAGGTTCGGACCCGCTCGGGGAACGAGCACCAAGTTGCTCCGAGCTAAGCTGATCATACCAACTGCACGCATCATCGCTGCTGGTAACGACAAGACCGAGGAGGTTAAGTGACTGCCCCGGCGTCACGTGCAAGCACCAAGGATGTGCCATTCGGGGACTGCGTTCTCGTTATAGACGAGGAGAAAGAACTCATCTGCGGCAAGCCCGGCGTAACCGAACTGATTGTACGTAACCAGTTCGGTTTCTATGTGGTCGTCCTGTGCAATCATCATCGAGTAGAGCACCGAAAGTTTTATGCGGAACTGCGTTCAAGGCAGAACCGCCCCCGTCGGCACTCGTAGCTAGGAGAAACCTCCAGTGCCCACCCCTCCGGCAGTACAACCAGCTGCCAAGAGCTGCAACACCTGTCCGAATCTCCTTCGTAACTCCAAGCAATCCCAGCACCTCGGACGAAGCATCGGCGCACCGGTGTGTGGACTGAAGTTGATTCCCCTGTCTCGGCCGGGCGGCCCGGAAGAGAAGACGTTCCAGCACTTCGGAAGCAACTGCGACTCGCACGGCAAAGAGATCGAGTACAAGCCCGAAGCACGCACTGCGCCGATCGAATGGCAGATCGCCTTCCCGGACCCGACGTTGCCGGTCTCATCCGACTGGCAGTCGGAAGCTGTAAGTAGCTGCACGGGCTGTGCGAACTACGTGCCGCCGATGGCAACCAAGCGTATGACTGGCTGGTCGGCTGGATACTGTCGCGCGAAGGGTAAGTTGCTGCTCGACGATCGACTCACCACCTACGCCAAGACTTGCGAGTCGCGCGTCTTTGCACCACGTCATGCTCGCATCTCGGACACGGACCCTACGTCCGGCAGAGGAATCAGCATCACTTTGCTGCCCGAGTATGACCTGATGTTCGGCAAGAAGCGGCCGGTTGACATCAACCTGTTGCATCTGGCCAACATCGCCACCAGTCCAGCCGACTACAAGTCGGACGCGGAGGTCACCGAGAAGCACAAGAAGATGGGCATCAGAGCCTTCCGTCGAGTTCAAGATCCCAAGGGGTACGGACCCAACCTGCTCGTTCCCATCATGAATGAGGGATTCTTCTCCGACGACGACAAGAAGCGCATCCCGAGATCCGGTGACCCCGAGCGACCCGAACATTACTTCGACCACAACGGCGCGGCCTACAAGGTGTACGTGATGTGGCTGAGGTTGCAGCAAACGCCTGCGTTGTGGGGCGAAGCGGGCGTCGGGAAGACGGAACTGTTCAGGCATCTAGCCTGGATGATGGGCCTTCCGTTCGAGCGAGTGTCGATCACCGAGTCAAGTGAGCTGGATGACCTGGCGGGGAAGATGATGTACTCGCCCGAGGTGGGTACCTGGTACCACTACGGACGCATCTCGAACTCGTGGCAACGGCCGAATGTTCTGTGTCTGGACGAGCCGAACGCTGGTCCGCCCGCCGTCTGGCAGTTCATCCGACCACTGACTGACGACAGCAAGCAGTTGGTGATCGACCAGAACAAGGGCGAACGCATCCCGGCGCACAGGCTGTGCTACCTGGGCATGGCCATGAACCCTGCCTGGGACCCCCGTAACACTGGGGTTGCACCACTGGCAGACGCAGATGGGTCGCGTCTGATGCACGTAAAGATGGATCTTCCCCCGGCAGCCATCGAGAAGAAGATCCTCGTCGAGGCTCTCGAGTTGGACCGGTGGACCAACGAGGAGGCTGTTCCTCTGGTCGACACTCTGATGCGGGTAGCTACAGAGATCCGCAACATGAGTGCCGAAGGCGCTATCCCAGTTAGCTGGGGTATCCGCAATCAGAAGAAGGTGGCCCGCGCTCGGCGGTACATGAGCTGGCCGGACGCCTTCCGACTGGGCGTCACTGATGCGCTCGAGCCCCAGGTTGGCGACACCATCCTGGAAATCGTACGTAGTCACTGCCCCGAAGAAGACTGACCAACCCGACGCAACAGGAGACACCATGCCAATCAATCAGCAGGACGTGCCGACCGACTCCTCCAAGATGGAGTCGGATGCCGAAGTCATTCTCGCGGAGAACGACGTCGACCTGATCAATGCACTCCTGATCATCGGCCAGCTCGACCCCACCGAGGTGGACCTGACCAACGGCAAGCCTCGATGGAACGAGGACCAGCGCGACCTGATCGTCAAGGCCGTGGAGACGGTGAACGACTGGCAGAGCTGATGGTCGAGGCACCGATGATCTGGGCCTTCGTCGTATACCTGGTGCTGGCTCCCATCTTCGTTGGCCTGTTCGCAGCAGTCAAGATGATTCACGCACTGAAGGTAGGCGTGATCATCGCGCTGTTTCCAGCCATGCTGGTGTACCTGCTCCTACTGAAGTAACCCATACCCTGACTCGCCCATGAGTCTGCGGCCCGCACCTGTCCAGCTCGACCGTACCGGACAGGTGCGGGATACAGATCCATTGACAAGAAAGGAAGATGACATGGGACGTGTCACTCCTCGATCCCACAAGCCACTCACCGTGGCCCCCAACCCGCAGCAAGAGATCGCTTGGAAGGCGGTCCGAAACCTCAACCGAATGCTGCCAACACTGACTGGGTTCGTCCGGTCCCTGACCGGCAACAAAAAGCTAATCGTTCGTTCAGGTCAGATGACTTCGACGGATGGCAAAGTAGTTACGATCCGTCCGCCGTTGGCACTGGGCGTCGAGCTCCGCCACGAGCGCAACCTGTGTGACGAGCGAGACGAGCACAAGGTTGCGTTGTGCCCTGCCTGCCGGAACAGCGATGATCTCTGGCGCAAGCTCCACCACGAGACGGCACACATCCTGTTGGGCAGCTTCGACGAGCCCAGCCTCGAGGTCATCGCCGCCATGTCTGACCTGGTGGACGAGTGGCACCCCAAGGGCGTGTGCAACCATGCCTCAAGGATCAATGCTGATGTCTCTCGTGCCACCGAGTACCTGCCGATGTTCAACGCGTTCAGTAAGTTCCTATGGCTGATCAATCAGTCTCTGGATGACGCGCGGATTGACGCCGGTATGCTCAAGGTGAAGCCTGGCCTGCGCAACCAGTTCTACGCAAACGATTACCTGACCTTCGCCGAGGGTATCGAGACCGACGGCGGCGTCCGCAAGATGTGGCGTGACGCACCGATCAATGGACAAGTCATCATCGGCCTGCTGCTGGTTGGCTCGGGCTACGAAATCCTGGAAGACTGGCTTCGTCCTGAGGTGCTGGACATCCTGGATGACGAACAGTTGTACAGCATCATCAGCCACGCATCCGAGTGGGGAAGCGTTCACGAGGCTTCGATGCGTACGATTGCAGTGTTTCGCAGGCTGAACGAGATGGGCCTGTGCGTGGTAGAGAAGTGCGTGCCACCCGAGCCGACGCCACCCAGCCTGAACAACCCGAGCAACGAGGAGCAGTCGGATGATGGAGATCCCCAGTCAGGAGAATCAGAAGAGGCAGGAGATGCATCAGATTCTGATGATGACTCCAAAGAATCTGATTCAGACGGGGGAGATGATCCCGGATCAACTAGATCTAGCGATGATCCTGGCGACCCAACGGGCACGGGAGAAGCGGGCGACAGTACTGACGATGGCGCCTTCGGCAAAGACTTCGAGAACGAGGATACGAGTAGCGACGGGTCGGATAAAGAAGGCGGGGATTCCAGTAGCGAATCCGAGGAAGACCCGCTATCTGATGACGACGGAGACTCGGACGGTAATGCTGGTGGAGACGAAGCCGGCGAGCGTGAAGCTGAGTCTGATGCACAGTCTGGTAGCGACGGAGGTGAGGATCAAACTGACTCCGTCGATCCCGCTGGGGCTAGCGACCCGTCTGAAGCTGGCGACGACGAGACTCAGAAGAGTAGTGAAGATGATTCTGCTGCGACCGATGCAGGCGAGTCGACCGACGATGCTGGCGATGACCCTGCACAGGACGGCGACGGGCACGCTGCAGGAGAATCTGCAGGTCCGGCGGAAGCGTCTGAGTCAGAGGACGGGGATGATGGAGACGTCCTTTCAGATGAAGGCGAATCCACTGTCGACGGCGCTGACGATTCCGAGACCGTTGACCCTGACGGAGATGAAGTTCTCGAGGAGGACGTCCCGCGAGAGATAGAGGCGAAGGGCGAAGAGGTTTGGTCTGAAGAGAACGATGGACCCGAATCGCAGGCGGTGCGTTCCTTTGAGCCCGAGGAGTTGGGCACCGAGGATGACGCCGAAGATTACCTGCAGAAGTTCACCGGCCATGAATCTCATGAGGACATCCACGATAACCGCCTCGAAGGTGACGACGAGGATGCGTACGGCGATGATGAACTACTGGTCGTCCGAGGCAAGGCACTGGACGAGGCAATCATCCAGGCTGGCTGGTTCGATCGGGCCAGTGTCGGCGTAGGCGGCGTGGTGGAGTATACCTTCCCGGAGCCGCTGTTCAAGTGGACCGACAGCTATTATGGTGTGAGGTTTAAGGACTTCATGCCATCCGAAGCTGTGATCGGCAAGTCTCTACTGAAGGCACGGGTTGTCTTCGCCGAGAACAAGCGCGGCAGGTATCAGCACAATCTCAAATCCGGCAAGGTAGACACCCGCGTGCTGGGTCGCCGTGCTGGCTTGGGTGACGACCGACTGTTCCGCCACAAGGATCTGCCGGGGAAGCGCGACTACATCGTTGCAATCTCCGTTGACTGCTCCGGCTCTACCGAGACTGGAACCAGGATGGAACGGATCAAGCGGGCGGTGTTCGCTAAGGCCGAGCTGCTAAATCGACTGGGTGTGAAGTTCTACATCACTGGTCACACAGGTGGCATGGAACGCTGGTGGACTGAGGGTTACAGCTACAACAAGGACTACGGCGACGAGCTGGAGAACTTGATGATGCTGTGGATCAAGAAGGTTGACGAGCCCTGGAACGATGCGACACGTAAGCGTCTCGCTTTGTTGATGCCGCTGGCCAACAACTTCGATGGCCACACCCTGGAATTCCACCGCAAGATCCTGGAGCGTCGTCAGGAAACTGACAAGATTCTCATCTACTACACGGATGGCGCAATGCCTTTCGCTAACTACGACGAGGAACTGACGATTCTTCTGGACGAGCTAGCGCAGTACGAACGAAAAGGGATCAAACGCCTGGCCGTCGGCATCAACACTGACAGCCCAAAGAGGTACGGGTTTGACACAGTTCGTGTCGACTCGGATGACGATCTCATTAAGGTTGTGACGCAGCTCGAGCGTCACCTGCTGTGATAGGAGTCGCATGGTAATCCGGATGAGTGATCTACCAGGACTACTGGGCGACCGAGTCTTGGTAGAGATGTCATCCCCTCGCGGCGCCGATGATCTGGAACTGGAAGGCAAGGTCCTTAGCGCAGACGCTTCGGGCCTTGTCATCCTTGTCAAGAATAAACCAATCATCGTCGAGGCGAGGGATATCCTGGACATTCATCGGTCCAGTCTTCCCAGCAAGATAGTGCGTCGCAAGATGAGATACATTCCACCTTGGCAGGCGCGTCAGCATCTGCTCGACCGGCACGGCCTGCAGTGGGACTTGATTAAAATGCTGGCCGTCAAATCTGCAGGTGCACTGCATGACAAGATAGATCATACCAACCTCGGCCACCAGCACAGGGAGTCCGAAGAGGATGAGTAACAACGCGTTCGGATGGCTGGCCCAGGCTGCACTATGGGCGTTGATTGCAAAGTTGACGCCTAATGCAGTAGACCACGTCATCTACCTCGTCAAGGGAGGTAGGTATGAACACCCCGGCAACAACGACTGACCCAGTCCACTACTACAAGATGCCTCCGGTTGGCATGACCGAGACACGCGTTCAGATTGGAGGCAAGCGCTTGAGTCAGTACACTGTACGTTGCGGCAGCCCTGAATGCTGGTTCGTCGGACACGGTGGCACCAGCGTCGATGCACAGTTCGTACTCGATGAACACAAGTGCCCGACGCCTCCGGTTCGCAACGAACTACCGACTGGTCGGTCGACATTGGAAAAGCTCTGGGACGAGATGGACGATGTCACCACTGCACTGATCGATGGTACTGACTACAACGGCATGGTTGATGCAACCTTGAAAGGGTATGCACGGGGGATTGCGTTTAACCTGAGCATGGTGACGCATCCGTACTTCCGTACAATCAGGGAGATCAGTCGCGAGGCCGGGGCTCGGTACAAGATGAGCAAGGGTACCATACCCTGGCGACCAACGCCCAGCTATAACTACAATCCGATGCCTGCGCCGTTCACGGGCAACGTAGTCAGGACGACACCTGCCGTCAAGCGAGCACCAACCAAGCGTACTCCCGGCAAGCCAGCTGCAGTTAAGCTGGCAGATGGAATGGTTCAAGCCATCAAGAGTGGACACGCAGCTGGGATGTTCACCCTAGAGGAGTTGGCCAGCATGTACAGCGCCACGGTGGACCAAGTTAAACTTATCGTGGGTTGACAACGGTTGTGTTGATGTGATAGGATAGGGATATCCTGGGAGGTGGAGCGATGGCCCGGAATACTGCTGACGCCTGCATGTTTTGTGACCACAATCCCTGCACCTGCACAAAAGTAAAACGAGCCAAATTGGGTCCAGCGCCTACCCCGCATCGGGCAGCTGGATCAGCTAGTGAGGTTGGGCCTGCTGCGGAGAATCCAGTCTCTGCGCCCCCGGTTGCCAGCGAAGGCCCGACCAGGGTACGGCCCAACCTCGCTAGTGTAGCCCGAGTACGGGATGAAGAGAAGGATACGGAAACTGAAGCACTCGCGTATGCAGTCACGCTGTTTGCCGAGAGGGACATGCTTCATAGAGACTCACTGACTGAGCATCGGGATCTCGTTCGGCTTCCCGCCTACAAGATAGATGCCATGATTTGGAGACAGGACAATGTCGCAGCTAGAGGGGGATAAGCCAACTACAGTATCGTCAAACCAGTACAAAATGAACATAGATCTGGATTACTGTCCAGACTTCCTCGAGCACATCGAAAAAGTTGGACTGTTCTCTGGGCTAACCAACTTTCTGTTGATGTACAGCATCACTATTGAGTTCAATGCGTTCTTCCTGGGCAGTGATGATGACGACTGGACGATAGACTTCATCTACGTTGCAGGTGGTACGCATTTCGGAATCCACATGAGGGTAACTACAGTCGGTAGCTCGGTACAGATTCGTCGGACTACCGAGTTCTCGGTTATCAACCATGATGCTAAGAGGATCACCACATACGAGTTCTCTGGCGACACTGGCCAGGAATGGAAGACAATGAGCTCAAGCTTGAATCCGCTTGAACCTGATGGGACTGGCTCGTCTGCTACGCAGGATAAAGAGATCGCCTTCCACGTCGATCTGGCGGCGGCTCCAATGCCAAAGATACTCTTCGACACAAAGGAACACACCTGGTATTGTCGGTGCTGGACTGGCGACAATAAATGGTGCGAGCACATTGATGACTGGCTGCGGGCCGGCGGAGATCGAGCAGTCCTGGCGGATTGGTGGGGCAGGGCCGACAAGATCAGTCCACTGCGCTACCCGATAGCCAGAGGTCTAGTCTTTGTGGATCTCCAGTTGCAATCCTTTGCCGAGAAGGATATCCTTGGAGAGGGGGATGGCCACGTGCATCGTCTACTCTTTGACGAGGATTCCTACATCTGGGTGGACGAGACAACCAACGGCATGATGCTTGTCGATCAGGTAATCGAGCGTGTCAAAGCCTGGAGAGGTTTCCAGGACTGGTTCGATAGAGCCATGACTGGCCAGTTCCCAATCGGCACCAAGTGTCGCAACAAACGTCACTCAACTGCTGACAGCAAATACTTTAAGAACATGTGTAACATGCTCGACGATGTCGTCGGCGGACGGTACGAGCTGGCAATAGCAAACGCTTATCGAGATCTGTTCGATGATTGCTGTCTGTCATGTTGGCAAGTAAAACAGAACATGGCCCAAGACATTCCGAGGATCTGATGCCACACTACTCCGAAGACCGATGTTCAGAGTGCGGCGCAATCTGCAGCGCTGAGTTGCTCACCATCAAGCGTGCTAACTTTTCCCCGCGTACTGCGTCAGCCAAGATCAAGCGATCCAGGGTAATGGCGTGGCTGTGCGAAGATTGTCTGGATGTCGATCCCGACTGGAATCGTCGGGCCTACGCTAGTCCCGGCATGACCAGTCCAGCACTTGAGCGTACTCGCGAGGGGAATGTTACATGACTTGGTCGCCAGGATTCAGGCGTGTACCGCCAGGCGTAGCAAAGAAGGTGGGCGACCACATGCTCGCCCTGCTGAACGCCCATCGCCAGACGATCAGACTTATGTGCAATCCACCAGTCAGTGTTGCTTCGGATCTCGAAGACGATACCCCGGTCGAGCCCGGCGATAACATCGTCATCTCTTTCGAGAATGGGTACAAGAAGTACGGAATGCTTCTTACCAACTTTACGACCGAGGAGCTGAATAATCTTGAGCTCATGTTCAAGTTGGCGATCGATACAGCTCGACCAATCGTGGTCGAGCGAGACAGGATAGCAAAGGAGGCGGCTGACAATGGCAACGATATCTTTTACCGGCGCCACCGAGGCGCTCCGAAACTATCTGTCTTCCAAAGGGCGGTCGATAAATACCGAGAAAGCCTACCTAACAGATCTGAAGATGTTCTGGGAGGAGATGGACCTGGACACGATCTCGATCCAGGAGATCGAGACACTGGCGGCACTGTGGCTGAACGGCCGACGGAGAATAGTCTCGGCGAAGACGACCGGCCGCAGACTCACCAGCATGAAAAACTTCGGGCTCGCATTCAAGGTAGCAATTCTAGCTGAATATTCAGCTCCGACTCCCGCAAAGCCTCGTCCGCACCCTCTCCCCGGAGGCGTGGATGATCTGCGAAGTCTGTTGAATGCTTGCTACCAAGAGGAGCATCGCACGCTGATCGCTTTGACTGGGTTGTGCGGCGCTCGAATCACCGAGGCGCGCGAGGTGTGTCCAGTTAACTTCTCGTTCGTTGACCAGAACGTAACCATCTGGGGCAAGGGTGACAAAGAGCGAACGATTCCGATTGGCGACTACGCCTGGAGTATCTTCCTGCCGATACTAGTGGACAGGATGACGACTAATCAGGCGAACGCTCCCCTTGTAAAGATGGGTGACCGTACCGCCCGCGAGCTGATCACACGTCTCGGCGTACGCGCTGGGATTCGTCGACCAATCTCTTCACACGATCTTCGGGCAACCTTTGCAACCGAAGCGTACGAGCGTACCAAAGATATTCGAGCTGTCCAGGAGCTGCTCGGCCACGCGAGCAGTCAACAAACCGAGCTGTATATCCTTATCAAGGATGACGCCATGCGCGCAGCAGCCAACATCATGGAGTGATAATGCACGAAAGAATTCTTGGCCTCATCCTGATCCTGGGTGGCATCTTCACCTGGTTGATGCAGGCGAACGGCCAATACAGTGCGATGGGAATCTTCGTCACCATCGCCTGCTTGATCATCGGCCTGTGGCTGCTGACCGCACCCCGAAAGCACTGATGGACAACGCACTCAGGATCATCGGCAATCTG
>Ga0137448_1000008_pt1 | contig 27782 bp, 44 predicted proteins | sample EasRivERMGT418_2_FD_102316 | JGI IMG/M metagenome (GOLD analysis project Ga0137448, IMG submission 102316) | Soil microbial communities from meander-bound floodplain in the East River, Colorado, USA - East River MetaG ERMGT418_2 | ecosystem: Environmental > Terrestrial > Soil > Floodplain ... | reverse complement strand
GTCCACACCCCGGAAGGAGCTAAAATGCCTGAATTGCGTTTGTTCTATGATTTTCTTCTTAGCGGTGAAAACGATGGCTTTGAATGGCAGATTGCAGGTCATATGACTGCGAGTGGAACCTACTATGCGCTGGTGAAGGTTGGCTCGACGGTTAAGATCACGCGTGACTGTGAGACGGTGGAAGGTGCTCGTGACGCTGGCCGTCAACTGCTGGTGGATACCCTGGCTGAATTGGTGGATGTGTACCATGGCTAGGCGGCAGGTCGTGAGAAAAGCCGATGTGTATCGGCTGCGCGGTGTGAATTGGGAATTGCACTATAAGAATCGGGGAATGTGCCGCTCGATGGTCGAGATTGGGTGGAATAGTGTGGATGTCACTTGCTCAATTACGAGTGTGTATCCTGTTCCTGTGGTGCAAATGGATGGTGACGCGCCCGATGTCCCGCTTATTCTTCGGCAACAGTTCGAAGATCAACTGCTTTGCGATTGTCGCTTGCGTGACCGCCGACTACTGAATGTCTGGTATTGGTCTGAAAGCGGTTGGATGGACTATGTAAAGCAGTTCCAATCTCTGCCCGATGCGTACGAGGACTACTACTGGAAGTATGAGTCCGAAGGGGATAGGCTCCTGCTGGTCCCGATGTCGTCCAAACAGAAGCCAGGTACAAGTGCCTCTAAAAATGTACATCTCTCTTATTTGGAGAGTTAAAACTGTGGATAAGTATGTGGATAGATTAGGTACATCTCCCACTGAAAAGGTACAAGTGGCTGAGTTATCCACAGGTTGGCTCGTTTCTGAAAAGATGTACCTGATTTGGGGTAGATGTACCTGGGTTGTACCTGAGTTATCCACAGGCAAAAGGTACATCTCCCTCACTCTAAAATCTTCGCTTTCTTCATTACGCAACAAATGTGAAAAACGGGAGATGTACCTTTCCCTACTACTACTACTAATCCATAAATTTATATATTACACATGGAGGTATGAATGACAAAAGAAGAACGGCTCGCTCATTTCGAGCAATACCTTTTGGCTGTCGATGAGATGATGAAGTCGCAAAGACAATATTTCGATGGGGGCAGATTGCGAGGTGATTTACTGACTTCTAAGCGGTGGGAAGCCGATGTCCGCAACAAAACGGACTGGTTGAAGCGTCATCCTGTCACGGATGCCGTTCAGGAGGTCTTGTTATGACCCATAACAGGCACCTGGCGCATGTAAATCCACTGGATGTGGAACGCATTGAAAAGGCGCAAGTGCGGCTGCTGAGGGCTAAAAAACGCCTGGGCAATTGGCGGGCTGTGGGTGACAAGTTGGGTGTGTATCATACCTATGCCTGGAACCTGGCGTTGAATGGAATTGTCCCGCCGAACCCTGAGACGCGCAAGAAACTGACCCTGCCGCGAGTCCTGCCGTCTGAGCGTAAGCGAAAGCGGGTGACTGGTTCGCGGCCCAAAGTGTGGGAGAGTCCAGAATTGTATCTAAGGAAGGTGAAGAAATGATCACACTCCCGATGAAGTTTCTGCGCGTGATGTTGGCGGCTGTGACTTATGTCCGCAAGGCGAAGGCGTTCAACGCCGGGATGTATCGTCATGCGAAGATTGGAAGAAAGGAATGGATGCTCGAGTATAACGACTTGAAAAATGTTGAAGTCCAGCTTGAATCCCTTGTCTTGGAGGCGCGACTTGAAAAAAGAAAAAACTTTTCTATTACTATTTATCCCATTGATATTGAGTAGCCTGGCTTGCGCGGCGAGCGCGGTGTCCGCGCCGACTGAGCCGACTGAAGCAACGCCGATTCTGGCGGTGGCGATCAACTCTGACGTAGTTGAGCCGTCGCGTGTGATATGGTGCGAGGTCTCGGCGCTGGAGTCTTTGAACGTGCGTGGTGGTCCCGCCGTGAGTTGGGCCGTGCTGTATCAATTGTCAAACGGGGATCGTGTCCGCGTGACAGATTGGTTCCATGGATGGGCGATGGTCAAGCCTGCCGAGTGGGTGAATGGAGATTATCTAAGATGTCAGTGAATGATGGAGATGAGTTTGTAGTCGTGAAGGACGGAAAACAATATGCGCTGGTGAGTGCGGATTTATTTTCTTTCCGTCCCTTGCGTGGGCAGCAAACCTTGCAGGTATTGCTTGATATGACTGGCGAGAGTACGATTGAATTGGCTATTGAGCATGTTCGCGCTGAACGTATCCGCATGGTTGAGCTTTATGATCGGAATAAAATTCTGCGGTTGTTTTTGAAAAAACTATGGCCTATCATTGCTCAGACGGAGAAGGTATTTCTTAAGATTGTCGAAACGAGTGCAATGTTCCTGCCGCCTTCGCTTCTTGGAGATTTGTATAAGCTGGTTGATCTGGTTGACGAAGCGGAGATAGCGCATGCGAAACTTAATTAAGGTTAGAATTTTGATGTACATTCCGCATAAACACTAGTTCGGTGGCAAAGGAGAAACGATGAAACCCTGGAATAAAGTTAAATGGCAAAAAGCGAATGCCGATCTTGCAAATCGTCCGTTTGCTGATTTGTTTTGGAATCGTGATGAGGAGTGTGTGCGATGTGGTCGCCAGCATACTATCGCTAATGCAGTTCACACTCGCCTGCATGGTTATATGTGCGTGTGTGGTTCGCAAGAATGGAAAGCCGCCGAACAAAGCGTGCAGCCGACTGATGGTGGGCTGGCGCAATCGGACGGCGAATCCAATCCCCCCACCATCAGCGGCTAACGCAAGCCGTTAGCCCGCATCTTGCAAAAGGAGAGCCGTGAAAGCACTTACCCTTACCCAGCCCTGGGCTACATTGGTGGCAATCGGGGCGAAGAAAATAGAAACTCGCTCATGGAATACAACCTATCGCGGTCAGCTTGCTATCCATGCCGCCAAAGGTTTTCCACAAGAAGCGCAGCACCTTTGTTTCAAAGAGCCATTTAGATCATATCTGGGCACTTATGTGAAACTCAATGAAACATATTTGGGAAGTCATTCGTTTCCAATTGGGTGCATCATAGCCACGTGCAATCTTGTTGAAGTGAAGAAAATTATTGGTGTGGTAGTTGCATCTGAGCATGAGCTTGCATTTGGCAATTACGCAATTGGTCGCTATATGTGGATACTTGAAAACATTGTAGCCTTGCCTGAGCCAGTCCCAGCAAAAGGGGCGCTGTCCCTATGGGAATGCGGGCTAACACGGCGTGCAGTTGACGCTTCGCCACGTGAGGCAAAATCGGACAGTAATCAAGGCTCGCGCAACTAACGCCAGCCGTTAGACCCTATCTTGCAAAAGGAGATTGATATGTCAGACGAAATTCAACAATGGGGTATCGTGGAATTGATGGGACACAAGGTTGTTGCAGGTCTCATTCAAAAAAGCGAATTACTTGGAACGCCGATGTTGCGCGTTGATGTTCCTGCAACTTCTACATTCTCAGAGTTCACGCAGTTTTATGGCGAAGCCGCTATTTATTGCGTGACATTCACAAGCCAAGAAGTAGCCACGCACACCGCTGAACAATGCCGAGTGAATCCAGTTAGCGTGTATGTTCCCGAACTGGTAACAAAAGAGCAGTTCGACGAACTCAGAACACGCGCCGATGAACTCCAACAACAGGTTTATCGCTTGAAGCGTTTGCCTGAACCCGCAGAAAACGAACCAAACTTTTAGCGGGTCTAACACCGCGTGCACTGGATTTGTGGGAGTCTGCGCGGTTTACAAGTTTTTTTCTGGCTTCGGGTTTATCCTGCTCTCAGGCAGTTACCCAGCCCGCCCACAAACCAGTAACGCAAACCGTTAGGCACTTGCTTATGAAACCAAAGTTGCTCGATTTATATTGTTGTGCTGGTGGGGCAGGTATGGGTTATTCCCGTGCGGGCTTTGAAGTTGTGGGCGTTGATAAAGACCCACAGCCGCATTACCCGTTTGAGTTCCACTATGCAGACGCACTCGAATATCTAGCAGAGCATTATCAGGAGTTTGATGTCATCCATGCAAGCCCGCCATGCCAAAGGTATTCAAGAATTACAAAGTTGAGCGGGTCGCAAAACAATCATCCCGATCTACTTCAGCCAACCATTGATGCCCTGATTGAGACTGGCAAACCTTACATCGTCGAGAATGTCGAAGACGCACCAATGACAAATTACATAATGCTCTGTGGCTCGATGTTTGGTTTACGAGTTTTTAGGCATCGGTTATTTATGTGCAACCCTGCGATCATGATGTCGCCTGCTTCATGCAACCATCACTCCCGATCAAGCAATGGCGGAAAGAATGGAGATCAAATACATCCCAATGGAGAATTTATTACAGTCACAGGTAACGTCACTCCAATAGCCAAAGCGAAAAAAGCAATGGGTATTGGTTGGATGACTAGGGCTGAACTCGTTGAAGCAATCCCGCCCGCATATACAGAATGGCTAGGTTCGCAGATGATAACGTGCCTAACACCGCGTGAACCCGACTCTTTGAAGGCTGGCGTTTTGAGCCTGCCTGATGTCGTGAAATCCGAAAGTAACTTGCCTGCATAGGGCGGGTAACGCAAGCCGTTGGACGGCTTCGCCCTCAAAAGAAAGGTGTCAAAAATGAAAGATGGAATAAAGCGAAGGAAAGTAAATGATCGTCTAACTGCAAATGATGGGATTTGCGCCTTTGAAGGATGTAACGAACAAAGGTACACAAGTTTGCATAGTTATTGTATTGAGCATCGTCGCTTAGTTGCTCGTATTGCCCAGCGAAAATACGAAGCTAAAAAACGTGCCGCCCAGCTTGCACCAGACGGCAGGCGGGCGCGGCTCTAAAAAATCAAAATTGGTTGTGCCTGCCGCAAGTAGTTCGTCAATTTTGCTCATGTTGATCCTTTATAGGTAAGCACATATGGCTTCTAACCTCATTGTTCCGCGGGAATTGAAGAAGTGGAGAGAAGCGGCACTTCCTACGTCTGTCATTATGATCGGATAGTACGTTATCTTGCTGGCTTCCAGTGTCAGCCATTCAGACTTAGCCACTGTGCCCACTGCAATGGCAACCAGACCAACATAAAAGTACGCTGGACAGATTGGAGAGGATGATGCACTAGACGATCGCGATAAGCAGGTGTATGTAGAGCAGTAGCCCGTCGTTGCAAAATCCTGTCCAATGGTTGCTTGATAATTTATACGCCATGCCCCAATCGGAACAACAATTGATAGTGATCCAGGGGAATACCAAGTATTGGCACTAGGGGATGATTGGGTTCTGAGGGTTGTGTCTGTTGTTACTACCGTCCATTTCGCGGGATCTAAGGGGAAACCGTCTGGACTTTTTAACTTGCTTATGTATGGGGCTGAAATGGTCGCGGCAAGCGTGTAGTCTGTTCCGCAATAGATATAGACAGGCGTTACACCAGACGCATAGGCTCCTACCTTGACAATAAAACCATATCGAGAAGTTCCCCCAACTGTGCATTTGATTTTGTTTCCTAGTTTGTAGTTGACGTCTGCCGTGACATCGGCATTTACCTCGAATGCATAGACTGGCGCGTCTGAGCTTGCATATGTCCATGTGTGCGCAATCGCAACCCAGCCTGTGCCCGGTATTTCTCCAGCCGCGCCCGTTGCACCTGTTGCGCCTGTTGCGCCTGTACTTCCTGTTGCTCCTGTATCTCCCTTGCTTGCCACAAGCTGCCAGTAGGTGGAGTTTGGCGGCGTGTGGTTGGTGTGTGCGAGGATGCAGAGATAGGATGATCCATTGAGGGTAACAAGATCGTCGAGTACATAGGCTGTCGCTCCGCTCCATGCTCCGAGAGGGGTGATAGTGTCTCCAAGTTGCATATCATCCACTGCCTGGGCCAACGCTTGCAGGTTGTTTATCGCTGGTGTGAGGTTTCCGTCGAAGCCTAAAGAAACAAGCGGAGTGTAGGCTGCGACTCTTTCGATTGTGCCCGGTAGTGTGCCGCCTTCGGTGTTGCTGATGTAGTCCCATAGTGAGAGTTCGAGTCCCCAGGAGAGGTCTTTGTTGGTGTCCAGATATTCAGTGACTTGCAGGTAGCCAAATGCGTTGATGAGTGAGAACGAGCTTGTTATGATCTTAACCTTATCTCCTGTGAGATAGGTTAAATTCATGGGAACGATGATGGGTTTTATTTTTCTTGGTGTTGGTTTTACTTTGGCGGTCAGATAGGTTGCATCTGTTGGAACGACATCGCCTGTTTTTATGAAGCCAAGATTGTATAATGGGAAGACTGTGTTTGCTCCTGTAGGTTGAGAGACGGTTCCGCTCTCGTTGCGCCATAAAAGACCCTTGAAGTCAAACAATGGGCTTTTATCCTCGACCTCGAGCATTTTTGGAGTGGTGATCGTGTATTCTATGTTGGACGCGCTGACGCGGTTGACTGCGGCAAAGAATAAAAGGTTGCCGTCGCTTTCGTCTGTGTAACTTATAAACATCTTTTGTTTAAGCAGACTCTTTATCTGTCTTGCGCTGTTGAGTGTCAGATTTTTTCCGTTGGGGAGAAATTGATTGTTCCAGTAGGATCCTGCGTCTTTTTGGGTTAGAAAGAATCCGATCTCGGTACAGAAGTTATCGAGTACCACCTGATAGGTGTCATCACCTGCGACGGAAATTTTGTTGCCGGGCAGTAGTTCCGCCTTGATTCTTATGTAGCTGCCGTCCTTAAAGGCTTCAACGATTGAAAATCTACTGGTGTCAAGTGTGTAGTTTGCGCCACTGATTGTTACTCCACGCCGCAGAAGAACAAACCCTAATTGATCGTAGTCGTCTGTGGCGGAGTCGAACACGCCTTCCAGTTCCAGTGTATCGGATGTGAGTTTGTATTTTGTGACGATTGTTATTGTGAAGGATGGGTCTGCATCCGTAAATGCCATGTATAGGTAGGCGCGAAAATATGGTTCGTAGTTTTGGGTTGCGAGCGCATTTTCGAGTGTCGCATCGATAGTTCTTGGCATTTATTGATCCCAGGCGTGATATTGGTCGTTCCATGCCGCTGTGCTTGGTTCTGATACTTGCGGTTTCTTCTTTGCCATGAGTGTAAGTCCGATGTCAAATGCCTGGCGGAAATATATCTTCGCATCCAGCAGGCTTTTTGTAACGTCCTTGTTTAAGTTGATCGGCTCGATGCGTCCGACACTGCGGATCTGGCATGAATAGAAACATGCGCCGTCTATCAGGATGTCATCATAGAATGCAGGGATGGTGCTCTCTGTCGCGGAGTCGAGTCCGCTTACGGTGTAGGGAATGGTAAAACGCGCGAGGATAAATCCGCTTGCTGGTTGCGCGGAGCGCAAGCGAAAGAACAAACGCTCGTCCTCGTTGTATTCGTCATAGACGAGGGAGGTGTGGTCGTCTCCGCTGCTGTCCCATTCGAGAATGTCTATAATGCTGATTGCGTCCGCCGCATCTATAGAGTCTGTGAGTTCGTAGTCCTTTTGATCCGCGACGGTATCAATTAACGTGCCCGCGTTTACCGGCGCGCGTTGGTTGATCTCCTTGAGCGCCGACCTTACGGCTGCGGTGACTGTGGCGGTTGAAAAGCGCGTGCCATCATCGAGGAGTAAGGCTTGGACGTTGGCTATCAGAGTGGTTAGGGATTTGGTCATTTTAAGGCCTCATTTTGGAAATACTCACGAACGGGAAAATGGACGGAAATAAGGGCTGTTATGTGGCATAACAAGCAGGTGTAGAGTGGACGCGCAAAGCGTGTCCACTCTCTTTATTACACAAGCGCAAAGGCGACCACGAAGAAGCACAATCCTGCATCTGTCCAGTTCAGGGCGGATGATTTATGGATGGGTACAAGTGCGCCAATTGCGAAGAAAACGGCGGAGAGAATGTAAAAGATTGGCATGGTCTACTCCAACATTGAACGGACGAAGCAATCTTTAGCTTCGAGAAGTTTTCGCATACCAGCGGATTTTTCGGGTCCGTCTGGCAGCGTTTCTTCCATTAGTTTTGCAAGTTCGACAATTGGCTTGCAGACTTCTTGCAGCTTTGGTGGAAGATGTTTGTAATCGAAAAACTTAATGGTTGTGGATGGCATGGTCATCCCTCCGTTGGGTAGGGCATGAGTCCTCGTGCGCGGAGTTCTGGATATATCTTGAACATGTTCAGGACGAACACGATGGCGGCGAGTATCTCGACCTCTGAGAACGGGAACTCGGGGTAGAAGAACTTTGCCACGAACGCGAGAACGCCCGCGACGAGTGTCCAAAAGACCTTGCTCTTATAGATGGGGGGCATTATTTATCTCCTTTCTTGGAGCGGCTTCCCGCTCGGATTTTATTATTCGCTTTCTCGTCTTCGGCTTTCTCTTCTGTGGTGTTCAGAATGTCGATGGCTTTGCTCTCGATCTTGCGGGCGGTTTCCATTTCCGAGATGGCTTTGTTTAATTCCTTCTCGGTCATGTTCAATTTAGGACCTGATTCAAGCACAAAAGTTATTGAACCATCCTCTTGTACTTTGTATCCGCCTGGCGCTTCGATTACTTTCGTTTTCTTGAGCGTGGCGTAGCGTTTGGCTTGTTGGAGAGATGCTGTCATGGTTTCTCCTTATATTTCCAGGTCGAAGTTTGCGACTGCGCCGAGCAGGTCAACTGTGGTGGTTGCCGCTTTATCGAATGTGAGTTCTAGGAGTACATATACGTCATTGTCCAGCCAGAACGGTGTAGTTATTGTGATGGTCATCTTGTGCTGGTCTACGTCGTATCTCTCGGTGTCTACGTCGTGGCCTGTGTCGTAGGTGAATGCTTGTGCCGCTACGACTGCGACTGCGCCGTCTGCTCCGCGTGTGACTTTGTTGACGACTGCATCAACCGCATCACAAGCGGCTATCAGAATTTCATAGTCAATCTCGATTGATTTCAGATATGCACCTTGTAATCCCTGGCTGTTGGATGGCAACATGATCGGGATGGTGACTACCGATGCTTCATCGGTGGCAGCGACATGTTTCGCAATTGTGCCTGCGACTGCGCCTGCGGCTTGTGTCCAAGTGCCTGTGATGCAATGAAACAGGGTTGGAGGAATGTACTGTGACATGTGGGTATCACGAATGGATGTCATGGTTGCTCCTATGCCCTAAACGTGTAATTGGCAACTGCGCCCAACACGTCAATTGTGACAGTTCCACCGCAGATAAAGGCGAACGTGCATAGATAATACTCATCGTTCTCGATGTATGCGGGATTGGTTAGCGTGACTGTCAACTTATGCTGATCTTCATCTGCCGCGTCGGTTGCTGCGGTCAGGTCCTGGGTGATTGCCGGTGTGCTGACGACTGCGACTGCGCCGTCTGCTCCGCGTTTCACCAGCCGAAGGGTGGCCGTGACGCTGGTTGCGACTGCAAGCAGAAGTTCATAATCCAGTTCAATTGACTTGAGCAGGCTTCCTCTGTTTGGAAGTCCTGCCACATCCACGCCGCTGTTGCTTGGGATTTGGATCGGAACGTTGACAACGGCTGTTTGTGCGCCTGCGGCTTTATGTTTCGCAATTGTGCCTGCGACTGCGCCTGCCGCGTCCGTCCACGTGCCTGTGACAAAGTGCATGGCAGTGGGCGGGATGTACTGACTCATATGCGTATTGTGTGCGTAACCCATTGGTATGGTCTCCTTAGGTTTTCTAAATCTCCCACACGCTCGCGCGTGCGGGAGTCAATTCAACTGATCGTTTCTCTTATCCGCCTGAAACGTTGGACTTATGGAGTGGCAGATCATCAGCCACTCCGACTGTCACTAACTGGCGGGCTTTGACTCGGCTCTCGTCATTGGCAAACATGGCGGGGTCGATTTCGGAAGAAGCCGAGAAAAGCTGAGGTTTCAGACCGAAGATTTCTCCGAGCATGATGCCTGGGCGGAGTTTGGGGTCGATAATTGCCGCCCAATCGGTTGTGTCTGTGAATTCAGGGCATGCAAGTGGTAGAACACGTCCGCCCCATCGAACGGACTGCGTGGCCGGTACGTTCTGTGCATTGGCTTCCCAGCGTGGGATGAATAAAGCCTCTGCTGCGTCGATCAGGTCTGGAGGAACCAGGCAAATGCTTGGCTTTAACGCCTGTGGTTTGCCGAGACCGTAGTACCCAGCGGCATTCTTGACCATCATTTTCTTTTTGTACATGGCAAGCGCTACCGCCTTCCATGCGGTGTAGTCGGTGCCGAGCGCTGTGGTCAGGAGATTGACGTGTCCGCCTGCTGTGGTCTGCGCGGTGGAGTTGAACAATGCTCCGCCGTCTGTCATGGTGGGACCTGCGCCGCTGGCTTGTGTGAAGATGGCTGCGACTAATTCTGAGATTAGCCGCATACCTGCGAGTGCAAGTTCTCTCGGCATACGTTTGAATGCTCGAAGGTCATCGTTGATGATCGCCTCGATAGTCAAAGGAATGTATCCGCCGTACTTGCCCCACTCGGATGTTTCCTTGATGTCGCCGATGGGGAGTTCGGTGTATTCTCCGCGCTCTGCCACTGTTGGTAATGTGGAGATTGTGCCTGTTCGTACCCACGTTGCAGTTTTCAGGTTGGTGAAGTGTTCCTCGGTGACGATTTTCTTCCACCAACCGTAGGATTCGTCAAAGTCTTCCCAGGCATCGACGAGTATTTTGTTCTGGACATTGGCCACGATGCCGGGAAAGTTGGCGCTTACAAGGGCGAATTCAGGGTGGTATCCGCCCATGAAATAATCGTCACCTGTGGCTTGGAGATATGCGTCTCGAATGCCTTGTAGTGGGCGAACCTTGCGATTTTCCTTTCCTGGCTCGCGTGGTAGCCCGAACATATCCGCAACTGCGAGGGCGAAGTCGTCTGCTACGTTATACATTCCGCCGATTCGTCCCGGTCCTTGGATGTTGTCCGCGCTGGTAAGCGTGGCGACTTCATCGCGCGCGGCTGTGATTGCCGACTGCAATTCAGCGGCTTTGAATGCCTTGCCTGTGAATTGTGCGCGGAGGCGTGTCTGTACGATGGGGGGGAGTTTGGAACTTGCGAGTCCTGTGGTGAGCAGGTGTTCGCAAGTTGCCACGAGAATGTCGTGGCTTTCCTGGAGTTGTGCGTCCATCGCTTGCATACGTTCTGTCTCGCCGAGTAATTCGGCGGCGGCTTGACGGTTGGCATTCAGTTGATCTTCTTGCAAAGAAGGCTCAACCTCGACGATCTCAATCGTTCTAAGTTCGCCTGTTTCTTCGTTCTCGATCTGTACGTTCTTTTTCTTGTGTGCCATTGTGAGACCTCCTTTGGTCTGCGATTTATTTGACGCGCGGTGCGCGTGGGTAGCGGAGTCCTGCGGCTTTAGCCTTGGATCTCCGATTACTTTTAGTTTGGGCACAGTTCCTGCTATAGACAGCTTGTATTCCTGTAATTCGTCAATGCCTGTGCCTTCGACGGCGGGTGCATTAACTGCGCTGGTCTCTTTGCCTTTTGGATTGACGAAAATCAATTGACACATCTTTTCTGTCTTGCTCTCGCCGACTTTATAGGTGTGCCCTGGGCTGTGCGTGCATTCATAGGAAAACCATGAGAGATTGCATATTGAGCACAATACATCATCGTAGTACCAGCCGATGGAGAAGCGATCGATCTTGCCTTCGATGAAGTCTGTCATTCCGCGCCGTGTGGTGAGGCGTACGGTTTGTTTGAAGCTCGAGCCTTCGAGGGTGGAGTCGATGATCGTGCCGTCGCGGGCGTCGATGTCGTAGGTGTCGTGATTGCGCAGGAAGGGTTGTCCTTCGAAGCTGTTTGCGAATTGTTCTATATCTTTATCCTGGAACACGTAGGGGTTGTGGTTTTTGGTGTCCTGGCGGTAGACTCGCGCGTGAAAATCCAGATGGTCAATCTCGCCGCTTTCGATCTTTGGCAACATCTCGGCGCGTGATGGTAGTTCAAGAGTTTCATGGACTGGCATCGAGCGTAATGTTGGCATTATTTTGTTAGGCATTATTTATTCTCCTCTTTCGGATCTGTTGGCTCTGTCACAGGATCGGCTATTGTGGATGATTGATCCGCTGGTTTTACTAGCGGTTTTTTCTTGATCTTCGGCGCTTTGCCTTTCCAGACTTCGGCGAATGTCTTATACACAAGCCGCATGAATTCTTTGGCGTCTATGCCGTCGCGGTCGAATAAGTCTGCGAGGTTGGGGTACGCGCGTCCGAGTGCGAGTGCGAGCGTAGCGTTATCGCGCTCTGTGATGTCTGGTCCCGCAATGGTGATGACTGCATCAGGCTTTACGTTTGAGTCAGAGCGCGCTCTGACTTCAACCGCGACACGTGCCATTTCAATTAGCATGTCGAATAACTCATCCTGGGTTTCTTCGAGAGTGCGGAAGGTCGGTGTTCCTGCCGCTTCTGCTGTTGTCTGCGTTGATCCTTCTGGCTCTGCGAGATAGTGGAGAGGAAACCCCACGCCTGCCGCTATCATCTTCTTGATCGCCATGCCGTCCATGGATGCATCGAATGCGTCGAGGTTGGCGGATAGAATGCCCCAGTCGTCGGATGCGTCGGTTACGAGGATCGATCCTGGCTGCGGTGGGGTTCTGTTTAACTCTGCCTGCCGAGCTTTCTTGGCGGCTTCGCTTGTGAACTGTCCGCGTACCACGTACATAAAGACACTGCGAAAGTGATTGAGTCTGACTCGATCTTCGAGCCACGCGGAGAAACGTCCAATCCATACAAGCAAGGGAGGTAGGTCTCCTTCGCCCCACACAGAACCTACGGGTTGGTTGCTCGCAAAGTGAAGCATGAAGGTAGTCTGCTCGCTGTTCTTGTTGTAGGCATCGTAAAAGTCCTCGCCTGTGGAGTCTTTGGCGTATTTAGTTTCCTGCTCGATGTCGTTCTCTTTGGTGACAATGTCCTCTATCTGTTCTGCTGGCACGGCGCGGATATTGGTCATGCCGTTGGTTTGAACTGTGTATAAAAAGAATAGATTACCTGTGCGTGTGTTCTCGTCCACCCATCGTTTGATATTCTTCTTGAATTTGTTGAGCGGGTCTTTCCACCACTCAAGCAAAAACTTTTCCGTCTCTGGATCGTCACAACTTATGGATAATCCCTTGCCGAGAATAAAGGATCGTATGAGTCGGACAATGCGGCGGGCGATGGGATTGACGCGCCATGCGCGGAGAGACTCTGCGAAAATTTTTTTTCTGTCCCATGAGTTGCGGTCTGTGTACGCTCCCGACATTCCGCCCGGGAAGAAGTTGTTATCTGTGATAGGCGAAAGACTGAGAGACATTTCGAGAGCGTCGTTGAGCGCAGTGATTTCGCCTTGAAGTTGTTTGATCGTGGGTTTTTTAGACATTAGTATGTGACTCCCGCTTTGCAGGGTTTGGTAAAGGATACGAATACGGGCATGCTCTTACCGATGTTGAAAAGCGCTCTGCCTTGTGCGATGATTTGATCTGCGGTGAGTTCGTTCTTTGCGATGTTGATTGTCGCAAAAAACGTGTTGTTGAATGAAATGTAATAAACTTGCTTGATCGCGTTGCTGGCTGGCGGTTTGGGATTGCCTGGCTTGCCCGGCTTGTCTGGTTTATCGCTTGGAGGTTTGGCGGGTTTGAATGGGTTATCTATATGCGTGCATGATGCCCACTGAATGCCTGTTCCGCCTTTGGTACGAAAAACAGTCTCATTCGTGCGGCGGTCTGTGATCTTGAGGATTCGTCTTTTGGCAGAGTTAATATCGTGGGGCATTAGCTGATCCTCGATAGTTCGTCCAGTACATCTGGCATTTCAACAATGAGAGTTGGGGATGTAGTCATCCACTCTAATTTGTCCAGTATCGCCGTCATTGCATCGGTAACAACATGGTCGTCGTGAATGAGCAAGCCGTTCTGGTCGCGCGTGCCGTCTGGTACAGACCAACGCATTGTCTTAGCCGGGCCTATGAGAATTTCGGAAGTGCAGGCGGCGTATTGCTTGTCCACCTCTGGCGAGGGACAGCAATCACGGAATCGGCCTGTGTTGATAATGGCGAGAAATCCGTATCCGATCTCGCTCTTGACCTGCTGGCTAAATTTCACAGGCAGAACGCGGGTCGGGTGAGACTTGTCGAACATGGCCCAAAGTCCCTCGCCTACGCCTGTGGCGTCGATCACCATGTATTGCGGATTCCACGTTGACCACATGGCATTGATCTTGCCGAAGATGGAGATATGATTTTCACCTGTCCACTCCATGCGCTTTACTACGTGGTAGATGGGGGCTTGCAGAATGTCAAGTTGGGATAAGTCGATGGTGACAATATCGAGGGTGAGTTGGTCGCGGCCTGGATTGGTCGCGCCGACTTCATCCAGACTCATGCTGGCCTCGTCCTGTCCTGCCACGTCCACGATGAAGGCGTAGATACAGCCTGGTTGTGGAGTCTCCTGCGCGGGCTGGTCCCCTTGCATTAGTGCGCGGCGTGCGGCATTGAACATCCCCGCTTGGGCGTCAATGCGTTCACAGAAATACTGAGTTTTTATGAGCGGGTGTTCGCGTCCGAGTTTTTGTATTTCGCTATCCACGAATTGACCGTATGCGGGAACTATTTTGCGGACCGTGGCCGAGTCATAGACGAACACCCGCTTTATTCCGTCGCGCTTCTCGGCTTCGCGTGCGGCGTCCTCTTCGCGTGCAAGCAGAGTGCGGCTTGTCCAGGTGGTGCCGACGATCAGGCGTGTGGCGTTGGTGCTGGCGACCATGGGCGCGAAGTCCTTGTCATATTTGGCGGGCGTGATGTCCTGTGCCTCGTTGATCACCAATAACAGGGATGCTACTGCGCCGACCACGTTTGCGGATTGATCGCCTGAGAGGAAAGATACTGTTGCCATGCCTATCATGCGCATGTAGTCGCTGCGTTTCTTCCACATGGATTTTGTTAAGAGGTTGGCGTTGAGTCTGTTCTCAAGGCGCATGATGGCGTTGATTGTCTGCGGCTTGTAGGTGGGATTTGCTACTACTATCCCGACTTCGCGGTGTGCAAAGAGGGTGACAAGGTAGGATAAAAGATTAGCCAGTAGTTCATCTTTTCCAGCCTGGCGTGAAATGATCAGCAAGATCGTGTCCCCGCGCTTCTCTTTGATGGATTTCAGGATCGCTTTTGCTGGCTCCAACTGATAACGACGCATCTTGATGCCGCCTGCGCGGGCGGTGTAGTTATCGAATGTCCGCGCAATGGTCTTTATGGTTTGAACCATCGTGCTCATAGTCCCATCTCCAGGCGTAGTTCTTCAAGTGCTTGCATGATGGACGATTGAATATCTCCGCTTTTTCCGCGAATGAGGTAATGCGTTCTTACGAGGGTTGACAGGCTTTGAGTCATGGCGGCGAGTGTGTTCAACTGATTAAGATAATGCTGGTCTCTTGTTTGATTGCCTTGCATGTCGGAGTGTGTGATTTCATCGAATGAAAGTTCCTGGTTGAGTTTGTCGAGGGATACGCGGATCAGGTTGATCTCCGCTTCCACGTCAATGACTGTCTGTGAGTCGAGTCGCTTGTTCTGTTCCAGCGTAAAGGACTTTGCGTAAAAGCCATGGCGTAATGCGTTCTTGTTGTTGGGTTGCGCGCCTTGCTTGCGTTTGCTCTTGGCGCGCGGCTTCTTCTTCGTTGTCATACGTCACGCGCCGGTAGTTTTAGCTGGTCAGTTTGTTTCTTGATGGTGTCAACCTTTTGCTCGATCTTGCGTTGGTTGTCGGATAACTGCATGACCTGCTTTTGGTATTCGATGCTTTCTATTCGCTGCGCCGAGAGTTCTTTGGAGAGGAGAAGTTTTTCCTCGTTGGCAATGTGTAGTTTCGCCTTCAATTCATCCTTTGCCTTTAGCAGCTCGATGTTCTGCTTGAGCATGGTATTGATCTGCTCCGCGCGGTTGCGTTCGTTCTCCATGCGGAGTTTCTCGGTTTCTTCCTCGAGCCGTTCTATTTCTGCGCGCGCTCTCTCCGTCTCCGCATTGCTCTTTCGCCTGTTGGCAATGGTTGCGATGATGAGTCCCAGAAGCGTGAATAAACCGCCTTCCAGTGAGCGAAGCAGGAGGTCGTACAGGGTGGCGGTCATTGTCCATTGTTAATAACTTGCTTGAACAGATGGAATACTTTGGGAGAGATCCATGTGCCATTCTTTGTTTCCATGAGCATGATCGCGTCCTTTGCGCTTATTTTTTTTCGGTAAACTCTGTCACTGGTCAACGCATCGAAAAAATCAACTACTCTTGCGATCTGCCCGCCAATGGAGATTTCATCGCCTTTCAGTTTGTCGGGGTAGCCTGTGCCGTCCCAATTTTCCTGATGATGTCTCGCAATGTCAACGATCACTTCCATACCTTCAATTGGCAAAACGGACATTACTTTTGCGCCGTTGGCTGAATGACCGTGCATCTGATCATTTTCAGAATCAGATAAGACAGGTTTTGACAAAATCGCCTCTGGTATGCCGACCTTCCCAATGTCGTGAAATATCATTGCTGCGCCAATCAACTCGATCTCTCTATGCGGCATACCCAGCTTAAATGCAAGTCTTTTCGCCAACTCCACGCACCGCCTTTGATGTCCGTCATTTCGCGGATCATGCAAATCAGTGATCGCATCAGCAAATAAGCCAAGCACCTCCAAACAATATTTATCTCTGTCATTCATGGATGCGGCATCTGTGGTCGTGCAGGCTATTGATTGCGTCTAGAACGCAAATATCCATTCTCTCGGCTTCATCCATCATGGGTGGACTCCGTGGTATCCGTTCAATCGTGCCCAGGCGTCGATCTCCTGCGCCCATGTGGAAGATGTGGGCGGAGTGGTCCCGGTTTCCTCTTTTGCATATGTTTTATTTCCGATGCTTAAGCAGGTAAATTCCTGTGTGATTCCGCCTGGGTTGTCTGATATTCGTCCCCATATTTGCAAGCCTGTCATACCTTTGACTGGGTAGATTTCGTAAACTTCAAAACCTTCACCATTGGACATCTTGCGGAGTATGTTGTATGGGTTGGTGGTGTCGGTTTGTGAACGAACGTAGAGTCCCCTGCTGTTGGTTACTATAAAATGTTTTGGCATTCGGCTCTCCTTTTGTCGGTGGACGTGGACGGCTTCGCGTCTCTTTGGCGAGACGCAAAACGTGGACAGCTATTCAAAGCCGTCCACGTCTAGATGCAAGATACAGTATTTTTTTGTTATAGGGAAGGAGTCTGCATCGTCAGAAGTGGCGATGCGATATCACATCGCTTTATCTGGTGGTACTGAAGCATCGCTTTTTGCAGCGATGGTGCATGCGTTTTTCGGGGGGCATCTACTATGGGCCCGACTCACTGCGTGCGTCCTCGGGCTTCCTGTTGGCGAGATTTTCTCCAAAACTTGACAATATCGCTCATTGTGGCGATAATAGTATTGGAGGCAGCTATGGCAACTTACCCTGGTGGAAAGAACGGTTCGGGTGTTTATCAGAAGATCATAAATCAAATGCCGCCGCATGACGTTTACATTGAAGCCTTTGTGGGTGGTGGCGCTGTGATGCGTTTGAAGCGTCCTGCTTCATCGAGTATCGTTATAGATGTCGATGGTGACGTGTGCGAGATGTGGTGGCATGATGATGGTTTGTCACCTGATGTCACCGTTATAAACGACGATGCGATATCGTGCCTTCTGCGACATGTTGAAGCAAAAAAGAAAGATGGGCTGGATGTTCTCGTCTATGCCGACCCTCCATACTTGGGGTCAACTCGTGTGAGTGACCGTCCGATTTATAAACATGAAATGACAAGCGACGAGGATCATCTTGAATTGCTTACGATGTTGAAGGCTTTGCCTTGTATGGTGATGATCTCTGGCTATCTGTCTGATTTGTATTCGAGGGAATTGAAAGATTGGCGCTCTATCTCTTTTCAATCCATGACACGGGGTGGCTTTGCGGCGACAGAGTATTTATGGATGAATTATCCGCAGCCTTTTGAATTGCATGATTATCAATACTTGGGCGAGAATTTTCGAGAACGTGAGCGGATCAAGAAAAAACAACTGCGTTGGCGTGCGCGGTTAAAGTCTATGCCTGCAACGGAGCGGTATGCCTTGCTCGAAGCCGTCAACATCGTTAGAGATGGCGTTGTGAGATCTGAATAATCGATCACTCATCGTCATTTCTGGTGGTTATGGCCAGCATCGCCAGAAATGGTGTTCTCAGCTGGCGGCTACATGCAAGAAACCCGCTTGGCATGTAGCCGCGTTGGTTTTAGGGGGATAGAATCAGAGTTTCGAATCATTAAGGTTTGCGCTCGAGCTAGAGCGCGCGCACATAAAGCCAACCCTGAGAGCAAGCCGACTGCATCCACGATCTGCGTCCGCTTGCGGCGATGCCGAAGCCCGCGCCATCGCGGGCTTAAAAAATTTACAAAATAAAATCTCTGCCTGGTTAGATTACTGGCTTGGCGGGTTGCAGAGAACAAACGCGGGGATTGTGAAACTGCCATTTAGTGTTGCAATTCGGGCAGACTTCCGCCAAGCCAGTGCATCTTTTGTTCGGCTGTTCCATCCAGGGGGAAACATAGCCGGCACGAACACTACGCCATTCTTCAAGCAATACGCCCAATTCGTCTGGCGTTTTGCATTGAGACATGAGCGGCTGATAATGCTGTTCAACTTCCCACATAGTAAAACCGCCTTGTGCCTTGATAAATTGTTTTGCAAGTTTCATTTTGACCTTTCTCTCGGCTGGCAAGATGCCTCCGAACGGTTTGCATGAGCGGCGCAGTTATATCGCGTCCGCTCCATGCTGTGTTAGGCAACCAGAAGGCATCTTTGCCAAGATGATTAGTTTATTCACCTTAGTTACACCGACCTTCGCCCAACCAGCTTTTATAAAACAGTATCCAGGGTTACTTGATTTGATACCCTTTGGATTGACATAGGTATACAATCTCTCATTCGGCCATCTTGACCAACCCAATATTTCAGCTTCAAGAATTAGATCACTCGAAAGTATGTGGCCTTCGTTTCGGAAGATTGCACAATTAACGCCTTGCTGACCATCGCCGCTGATAAACTTGCGCCATACAAACAAGGCCGTACCATCAGAAGTCATCAGAACCATCTTTGAACCTGGGCCAACAAATAACTTAGGCTTTCGACCATCGGCATAGAAGTATCGTGAGTAATGCCTATCGAATAAAGCCCTTGCCATTGGATCGCCATCTTTGAGGGAATACCAGTTCTGGCCTGAAATCAACATTGTATGGTTGCCTAACTACTGTATATACGGAATGTACATCAAAACTCTAATTTAATGTATCTCTTCCGTTTTGGTTTGATCACAACATCAGGCAGAACGCTTTTAACTGCCTTCTCGATTGCGAATTTTACCGCGTCGGTCTTGCTCATTTTGTATACACTATTTTCATTGAGTTTGTCAACCAGCGACATTATTAAAATTTCGTAGTCGCTAAGATCGGGGCGGAATCTGTGTTTCATGGGGTTGATGAACCGGGCGCGTAATCCGCGCCCGGTATAGCCGAATTACTCAGGCTTGCTGATCTTGATTGTAAACTTGCTGCCGCGCTTGGTTGGCTCTTTGCTCAATGTTACGCGCTGGCCTGACCATTTGGTATGGTCATCTGTGCCGGTGATATCCCATAGTGCGGCCACCTGGGTTTTGTTGGCTTTCAGTGATCGCCGTGCATCTCGGAAGTGTATTACAACTTGCGGGATTTCCTTGTTAAGTTGGGCGTTGAACACTGGTTTAATTACGGCCTGGTCAATGGTTACGGTGCGCGGCTGGTCAATGTGTGCGGCTTCCAGGTAGAAGGTATATATATCGTGTATGCTTTGGGTTGGGGGTTGGGGTTGGGCGGTCATTGGTTAATCTCCCTGTGTAAGTTGTTTGAGAAGTTTTATGGCGTCCTTGATCGGCAAATTAATTTCAATGTTGATCAGGTTGTCATAAGTTGGACTTGCATATATACGCTTTTTGTAGTTGTTTCTTCCTGGGCTGTCGTTGGTGCAAAATTTATCGTTTTGATATTCTTTCGGGCAATAGCGCATTAATAAATTCTTGCGGAGATTGCGCTTTGCTTCTTCTTTTCTCCTTTCCAGATCATACTCTTTCGACTCTTGCAGGTGTGTGCGGGCGTGTGGTAAAAGTCTGTGGGCTATGTCCTGCGCTATGGCTTGCGGTGTGCGGGTCAAGTCGCATGATATGGAATCGCCGTTTGTCTTTTCGCGCATTCCTTCGGGTGCGCTGGCTTTTATGCTTAAGCGGTTCTTCTTGTTCCATTCCTGATAGAAGTACAGAGTAGCGCTTTGGCTGTCCGCGTGCGGGCGTTGGTTCCATTCGCTATGATCCAAGCGAGTTAACCATAGCTCGCCTGTGATGATAGTTAATTCAATGGCGAGAGTTTTTATTAGCGGGTTAAGTGGTTCGTCGCTCATGCTGTTAACGCTCCTTGCTTTTGCTTTTCTTCCTTGCTAAAGGTCTGGGACCCGTAAGCGCTGCGGATCTCATCGAGGGTTGTCTTTTTGCGGTTGAAGGTTGGCACACCTGGGTAATACCATGCGGTTTTATTCTGTGACCATTTCCATCCGCCGTTCTCTTTGATGGCTTCCTTGTGTGCTTTGGTATTGCCGGTCAACCAGACCCACAACCCCATTAATTCGACTTCTACGCCCTCGAGATTAAGCGCGAATTCTATCTTTATTCTTAACGTGGCTTCTACCTCGTTGAGATCGTGATAATCGCCTGCGGATTTTTTGCCGTCCGCGTGCGCGCCCTCCTGTCTGGTTCGTGCTTCTGTGTAGGCTTCGTGTGCCTGGATGTATGACCATTCCGCGTTAATCTCTTGCATGGTGCCAGTATCTCCGCCCTGGTCGGGGTGGTGCTTGAAACATAAGGCGCGGTATTGTGCCTTCATTTCTTCTTTTGTGCCAGGTGTGAAGTATTTGTAATTCATGTCTCACCAATCCTGATCTATGTCTATATATTCGGGTTCTTTTAGGTCCGCGAGCATCTGCCATTCGAGCGGCATTTGTTTGGGGCTTGTGATGGGGATCAACTCAAAACCCTTGCCGAGTCTGCGGCTGTAATGGGTGCGGGCGGTCTGTGCCTGGAAATAATAGGACTCTCCATGACAAATGATTTTGCCTTGGCGGGTCTTTTCTACCATGTGGTCAATCATGCACTCATGGCAATAATCGCGCTCGAAGTAGGTCGGATATTCGATCAGCGGGCGCGTGGCGCGGGCGGCTTTGGTTTGCGCGTTCATTTCTTCACCTTTGCAAGCCAGGCTTTTAACTCTTGCTCGTATGCGTTTTTAGCCTTCTCCATCGCCTTAAATCCCTCAGTGTGTTTTCCTGTGGCCTCGACTGCAAGCCAGTAGATTAATACGTAGTTGGGCGGGGTTGGAGGTGTTAACATGATGTCACCAGGGCGAAATGTGGATGAAGCATAAAGCGGGTGCGGATTTCTTCGGCTGTGAGCAATAGAAACTTGTACGGCTCGCCTGAGATCGGGCGCAAGCAAAACAGGCCGTTGACCTTGTAACGGGTTTCAACTTTGTAGCTTGCGGTTGTGCCTTTCAACTGCGCGAATAGTGCGACAATTTCAAGGCGGGTTAAGGGTTGGGTTTGGGTTGGGGTTTCGAGCATTTCGGAATCTCCTTTTGATTGACTGCGGGAATGCCCCGCAGATAATGACTTAATGCCTTCCTGACTTGCGCCCTGGCATGAGCGCAAGATAAGCGAGGCACTAAATACCGAAAAATTTTTGCAGTTCTTCTAGCGCCAAATTGCTTAGTGAGTATGTGCGGTCAATAAGTGACAATGCACATACTGCACCATCAACCCATGCCGATTTTTGATCGGTTGTTGTGCGGCCTGTGTGTTTTACTGGTTTCATACGATCTCCTTATATTTGAGCGTGCCGAATTGCACGCGATTGACTAAAGTAAAGCGGGCTGACTTGGTGCTGACCACTGCCAGCAAGAAAAGCCCACGAAAGAGGACGCGACCCACTGACCAGAGATGGACGGCACGCGGGCGGGCTGTGTGCCGAACGCGAACACAGGCAGACCAGAACGCACGCACTCACGAGCAACAGCCAGAGAGCCAGAGCCGGGCGCAAAGAAGACAGCGGATGAACAGCCACGGAAAGCGGCAATAGAGCGCAGAAGATAGCGTGCTTTAATAGATGCTGTGTAACCGCCTGCCGATGTGGTGAGATTTGCGCCACAAAGCCAGGCATGTGAGACATGAGCGTTGCATTTTGCCAACGAAGGCGCAACTGCGAAAACAAACAGGGACGAAGGCGGGCAACACTGAATAACCGCTTGATCTGCGCCGAACTGACAACCAACATGCACGGCCTGACCAGATGCAATGACGCGCTCAACTGCGAGAGCAATGAGTGGAGACCAGTGACCAGTGAGAGAACGTGAACCACCGAAATAAACAGATGTTTTAGACATGCTTAGATTTTACTACAATGTAGTAATAACGCAAGAGCAGCAAACCTTACAAATGCATTACGAAAGATTACTTGCCCTGCCTTTGCCCGAAAATGCATTGCCGCCTAATTGTGCTCTGCACCATGCGAAGGAAAAAAAACGGAACCCGAAGGGCGGCCAGCGGTATTCCCGCTGAGTCCGAGGCGCAATGTGGGTTGCGCCTTGAAGTTTTTTTTGCCTGAGCCATATAATAGTTTTGGCGGCAATTGCATTTTTTCTGCGACGAGTGGAGCGTTCTTCGGCGTACCCGCCGATTAAAAACGGACTCTGCGAAGCGTTCTTTTTAGAGTCGGGTGCGGGTGTCCCGCCCATCTGCTTTTTGAAAAGTTTTCGCCTATGGCGGGACCTGAACTTGCTCTTATCTTCTGCCGCCGTGAGAGAGGAATGAGGCGGCGCACTTGTCCAGGCGTGAGCGCATCCCGCAGCAGAGCGAAGGTGGGCGCGTACCCGCGCACTTCTTACAGCGACGGACAGGAGCGGGCACTTGAACTTGCCTTTGTGGTATTATGTGAAAAAAGGAGTTTTTATGGATGTTGTTGAAATTCAGAACATGCTTGGTGTTCGTGTTAAAATTTATTTTGATGGTAGTGTTTCTGTTCTTCGCCTTACTTGGGTGAACGAAAAGATTTTCAAGGAAGCCTTGCTTGATTCGGGGGAATGGATGCCAATAGCCGAAGGCGCCGTTTATCCTGTGCTTGGGCGTGTATATCGTCAACCGTTTCCAGATGTGGAATGATCCTGAAGCAGCTTTTAACTTCAATGCACTTTCCATCAAGGCGGGTATTCAAAACAAAGCGCAAGCACACGCCCGCGCTACTGCGCGGGGTTTGCGTGTGAACGCCCCTTTCCCCTATCCCGAGTGGACACACCATGCTGGACGCTGAAAGGCGAGCGACAAGCGAGACCTGTAAGCGGACGCGGGGTGAGGGGTTGGGTTCGGGAGGGGAGAGGGGCAGAGCTTGCGCTTTTGTTTTGCGCCTTGGGCGGTTCTGGCACATTGGCTGTAATCAGCCATAATGTGACGGTCTTGAACTGCGGGGGAATACTTTAATCAATCATTACTGATTTGTAGCGGAGAGTCCTTTTGACCTTGCAGATTTGGTGTAGAATGTGGATTATGAAAATAATAAAAAGTGAGCTATTGGAAGATGGTCTTAATATCAGTATTGAATACGTCGAAGGCGATCAACAACGATGTTTGATTATTAGTTTGGAAAATGTTGTAAAAAACTTCAACTCTTTATATCCTCCTCGTGTTCATTCATCTGATGTTTATCAGTTGGAGTGGATAGATGATAGTACTGTTCGGCTCACGCCTTTACCTTGAGCCATGCGGCGATTGAGATTGATTAAGCGCGAGGCGGCTGCGTAATCGCGTCCGCCACGAGCGCACGGAGCCGACAAGATCCCGAAGGGAGCTTGTGAACTGCTCTTAATAAGAGTGTCCGCGTGTGGTTACGCGGAACCAGCAGTAGCCGATGGGCTGAGTGATGCACTTCACGACCCCGAAGGCTTATGCGGGATGCTTGCATGTTTGCGGTGTGCGTGTGGTAATCCACAACGTCACACGGCAAACATGTTACAAGAGCCTTTAGAGTCTTTTCAAGAGTTGATCGTGTAAGCCTTCGTGAGCGAAGCGTCCGCAAGAGAGGAACGAAAAGCAAACCCATGTACTACCGGGGATTTGCTTGTAGTGACGAACGGCGGCACGATGGCTTATGCTCGTTCAAGAGTGGGCTTTGATTGTGGTATCCTGTACGGGCTTGCCGTGATGCCTTCCTCGTAAGTCTCTTATGATAGGATTTGAAGTAGCGGCAAGTTATGATAAACTCTGCGTGCCCGCATGTTATCCACGTCGCATGCAGGTAATAAGACAGCACAGCACGCTTGCGCGTGCTGTTTGCTTGACAGTATATGACTGAATTAGTATACTTTGGCTTGGAGGAGCAGGTTTCCGTGGCGAGACGAGAGCAGTAACCACGGCTTGCTTATTGACTCAGGCGTCGCAGTAGCTTCGCCTGAGTTTGCTTTTGTGAGGCGATTGCCTATTGACTTTTGTTTTTGAATTTGCTGTTATGTGTTTGCGGTGTTCAGGGTGCCCCCCTCACCTTGGCACCGCATTTACCTTAATACCTTATTTGACATTGGGGCTGGCTCGGTGTGCTGTCCGTTGAGTGCAAGGAACGGAGTTTAATCAAAGCGTAAGTTGCATAGCCAGGTCGTGTGATTAGACAGCCGTCCGCAAGGGCGGCTGTCGTGTTAATTTGGCTCTTGACAGATTGACTACATAGTACTAAACTGTTGTCATGGACAGAGTAATTCTCCCCCCCGTTTCAAAAAATCCTACCAGCCTTCGTCTGGATGAAGATGATCAAAAGGCTTTGGAAAAAGCACGAAAGATCATTCTCGAGAAATATTCTGTTGTCGGTTTGAAATTGAACCCGACGAATATTTTACGTATTGCCCTGCATGAGTTCGTGAAGAATGAATCGCCAAAGAGTTAAGTGCTGGTTCTGGTCCCTGACTGCTGCACGCGGGCAAGGTTTTCTCCCTGGGTGGAGTGCGTGGTTGTTTATTGCCCTGTTGGTGATCGGTTTGTTGTTCTTTAATCAATAGAGAAAGTCCCTGCTATGAACAGGGACTTCATCGATGGGGGCAAGTGTTAGGTTGGCTAGAACCTTAACAACTTACCTTGAGCGGGTGATGGGACTCGAACCCACGATATCTTGCTTGGGAAGCAAGCGTTCTACGGTAGGATTTTCCGAAGTGGAAGATATTTTCTCATGTTTTCCAGTTTTAGGGAACGTGTGTAGCGCGCTACCATTTGATTTGATTTCCATCTGCCGCCGAGCATCAGATCCCGTTCGGTTGCTCCGTTTTCTGTGGCCATGGTGGCGAATCCCCTTCTGAAGGCATGGGCTGAGAAACTTAAGCCTGTGCGTTTGTTCCATACTTTGATGATGGATTGTAAGCCGCCTGGCGTGAGGCCTTCGCCTGTGAAGATGTTTATAAAAAGATGTCCTTTTGGGGAATGATCGGCGCGGAATTTTTTCCAGTGTTCGATGTAGGACGCAGTATCTTCGCTGAAGATCGCCATTTCCCACTGACCGCCTTTTGTAATGACTTGCAGTACTCCGAGTTTTGTATCGGTGTCTGCTTGTTTTATGTGGCATAGCTCGGACAGGCGTAAGCCTGTATCGAGCGCGAGCGCGGCGATTGCCAGATCGCGCGAGCCGGTAGTTGTGGTGGTGTCGAACGAGGCGAGGATGATGTCCTTTTCCTCCCTCGTGATGGCTCTTTGGATTTTTCCTGTAACGCGTTTGAGCTTGGCTGATAGTGCGGGGTGAGATTGGCCGTAAGTCCACGCGAGATACTTTTGAATCGCGGCTAGCGCAAGACACTGCCGCGCATTCTCCCATCCGCTTGATTTCAATAATTGAATTAACTCCGTTGCCGTGATGGCGGCGGGGTCTTTGTCCTCGAGGATGCGATTGATCACATCCCGATACGTGCGCTTGCTGGATTCGGCGTATGGGTGCGCCGAAGAGAGAAAGTTTTCTATGTCCATCCGATTTGCTCCTGTGAAAGTGTAATGATCGGAGGTGCGGTTTGCCCCCGTTTATTCTCGCCGTTGGCGCGGCGAGTTGCTCGACTGTGTAAAATTCCCAGAGAAAGGAAGGTGAGAAAGGTTTGACGATTGTGTGACCGGCAAGGTGTCACCCGCGAGCATGGCGAGATTCCGAGTTTCTCCATGGACGCGGGCAACTATTTCATATTGTACAACAAAAAAAGGAGATTCCGATGTTTCAACCGAGCAAGAAAGTTGTCATTCTGACGAATGACCAGAATGGTGAGCCTGTGGATTTGGAAAAGAAAGTTCCTCTGCTTACGGGCCGTATTGTTTTGAAGGATGGTGTTCCTCCGCTTGGCACGCCTGCCTTTACAAGGTTTCTTGCGGATTGGCACCGCAAGAATAATCCGCAGTTGTTTGGGAGGGAGGAATAACAATGAAAAAAGATAATCTGTTTGATCAAGAATTTACCGTTCTCGATGTGGTAAAAATTCTATTACTGATTGTGACCGCGTTCTCGACCTGGAATGTGATCGACTTAATGACACCTGACGGCTCTTTTGCCTTTGTCCGTGAGTTTGCTGCGCTTGGTGTGGTCGAAGGCGCGTTCCTTGGCTTCGAGATGGCAACTGCCAAGGCAAAGAGTCGTAGGCAAACGAAGTTTGCGACCATTGGTTTCTTTTGCTCTCTGGTGGTGATTGGTCTTTTTGCTGGTGTCTCTGGCCTGCTCGAATTTGGTGGACCCGAATTACTTGTGCAGACTACTGGCTCCTGGCTCGGTATGACCTGGCTTGCGCGTGATGTAGTGATGGTCTCTTCGTTGGTGGTGTTGGTGGTCTGGATCGTGACTCTCGCTGCATTGTATCGGCTGTATTCCTTGAATGATCCTGATAAGAAGGCGGAACTTGATCGCCTTGCATTGGACGAGGAAGTAACCGAAGAGTCCAACAAAGCCACAAGGATTGCTTTGCAAAAGGCACAACCGACAATCGCATCTGCTCGTGCTCGTGCGCATGTGAAGGATAAATATACGGGTGAGATCGGCCTAGGTGAAATGGAAAATCTATTGGGTCGGGTGGATGCTCGTTTGCAAGAAAATTACGGTTTGTCTTCTGCCCCACTGTATGATGTAGCCGTTGATCCTGAGCGCGGTTTTGTTACGCGCGTTCCTCCATATCAATATACGGGCGGTTTTGCGCCTGGTGATCCGAGCGTAGTGGTGGATAAGCAAGCTGCGAATGGTCGCGTTGTTGTGTGGAAAGGTTCGAGAGGTTATTTGGGTAAGTTTGCTGATAAGGATGGCAATGTGTGGGTTTCGTTCTGGCAGACCGATCTCGATCTCGCTACCCGTCAACCTGAACAGTTCAGTTTAATGTCAAAGCCGAATGGAACTATTGCCGATCAGGGCAACGAGATTTTCAGGGAGGTACACCCATCCCCTTTGCCGCAACTGGACGACGACAAGAATTAGGTCGTCGTCGCAGAAAGTTTTGGATTGTGTGCGAGTGGTGCGGTGAGCGCAAGCGAACCGCCGACACGAGGTCGCGGTTTTGTTGTGACGATCATCGAGTTAGTTGGCATCGTGACCATAGGCGAAAGATGGTCAAGGATGGCGGAAATGTTACGACACGTGCCGTTACCGTTTAGTGATGCGGGGTGTGGGCGATGTCCACACCCCGGAAGGAGCTAAAATGCCTGAATTGCGTTTGTTCTATGATTTTCTTCTTAGCGGTGAAAACGATGGCTTTGAATGGCAGATTGCAGGTCATATGACTGCGAGTGGAACCTAC
>Ga0137448_1000007_pt1 | contig 29749 bp, 41 predicted proteins | sample EasRivERMGT418_2_FD_102316 | JGI IMG/M metagenome (GOLD analysis project Ga0137448, IMG submission 102316) | Soil microbial communities from meander-bound floodplain in the East River, Colorado, USA - East River MetaG ERMGT418_2 | ecosystem: Environmental > Terrestrial > Soil > Floodplain ... | reverse complement strand
GTGGGATCGCGCCGGTACCTGGCGGGCAGCGAGGCGATCATGTTGCGGAAGAGCTGGTCGTAGCTCGTCATGCCGGCCGCGTCGACCTTGTGGGCCGCCGGGAGACCGGTCTGGAGCTGCTTCACCAGGCCGTCGAACTGCGACAGCGGGGCGAAGTCCGCGCCGTCCGCGGAGGTGCGGTCGGTGTCGTTCTTGATCGCGTACTCCTCGACGTCGCGACCCACCGCCTCGGCGATCATCACCATGATGGTGTCCGCCAGGGCGTCCCGCTCGATGTTGTCCTCGAAGAGCTCGTCGCTCACCGGGACCTCACCCTTGAACAGGTTGGTCGACAGCGTCACCAGCCCGGTCAGCGGCTTCACGCGGTCTGCGACGTCCAGGCGCGCGCCCTCGGTGCCGGGCCGCAGGATGCGGCTGCCGAACGAGATGCGGGGCACCTCGAACTTCGGCGACAGCGAGGTCTGGTTGTTCGCCTCCTTCAGGAGCACGGACTCGTCGATCAGGATGCGCAGGAACTCGCGCGCCTGCTGCGGCGAGAGCAGACCTCCGCCGCCGTTCGCGGCGGTGATATCGCCCGTGTTGAAGGTTGCCTTCTCAAGCCAGCGTACGAGCATGTTGTTCTCCCTTTTCTCTCTTGGCGCTCAGCGGCGCGCGTTAGTGGGTCTGTCTCTTACCGCTTGCCGCCGAACACCACGTTTCCGAAGCTCACGCCCATCCGCAGGTCCTCGCCGCGGCCCTTCCGCACGGCGACCGGCTCGTCGTCCGCGATCTGGCGGGACTTGGCCGTCTTCTTCACGGGCTCGGCGTCGCCCTCGCCCTCGTCGTCGCCGCCCTGCATCTTGGCGATCTCGGCCTTCTCGGCCTTCACGATCGCGGCCGGGAGGTCGGCCATGCTCTTCGCCAGCGACTCGATCCCCTTCGCCATGGCCTCGATGCTGCGGGCCACGCCGCGGTTGGCCTTCTCGCTGGCGTCCATGTCGCTGTCGTCCGCGTCGCCGTCCGCGTCCTTGGCCGCCTTGGCCGCCTTGTCAGCGGCGAACTTCGCGGCGGACCTGGCGGTCTTTTCCCAAGGCTTCTTGTCCTCGTCCTCGTCGTCGGCGTCCGGCTCCTCGTCCTCCTTCAGGCGGAACTGCACGGAGCCCACCATCGAGCCCGGCATGGCGCGCGGAGTGAAGTTCCCGCCGAGGTCCTCGTCGGCCGGGCCGCGCTTGTCCGCGTCGGGCTCGGTGAAGAGGTACGGCTGGGTGGGGACGGACTTGCCCACGAACACCGCGTCCTGCCCGAGGACCTGCGCCAGCCCGTTGAGGGCCACCGCGGACTTCCGGCTCACGACGGCGTTCTTGTCGGTGCGCATCTTGGAGAGCACGGCGGAGGCGGCGGTCGCCACCATGCCGTAGCCCTTGAGGATCTGCTCGGCGTCGGCCTCGCCCTTGAACAGCAGGAACGAGCGGCCGGTCGCGGGCTTGTCCACGGCGTCCACGCGGTCCACGTCGAGGTCCGTCAGCTGCGAGGCGCCCTTCTGGGTCTTCATAGTCGAGCTTCTCCTGTCGTTTCTAGTTCGTGTCGACAGGCGCTCGGAAAAGGCGCTCAGGACGTTTAGCTTCTAGATCAAGTATACAGCTGTTTCTCTCTGTACACCTTTTTTCCCAGCCGCTTCTATGCCAGGTCTTCCTCGTCCAGAATGATGAAGTTGAGTGTCTTGCAGCGGCGGCACTTCACCTCGATGCGCCCGTGGTCCACCTTCGCGTCGTAGGCGCGCCCGGACTCGCCTCGCGCGGAAGGCATCCAGATGAACATCAGCTTCCCGCACTTCTTCATGTGCTCGTTGGTGCCGGAGCACGTGTAGAGGACGGAGCCGCCGGGGACGTCCTTCCCGGGCGGGCTGACGATGGACGCGTCCGCGCGGCGGGCGTGGGTGACGATCATGAGGTGCCCTCCTGGGGCTCGACGACTAGATCGGACGGATGCGGTCGCTGTCGCGCAGGTCCCCGGCGCGCCCGCGCGGGTAGCCACGCGTGCGAAGATCCGTGTCGTCCGGGACCACCGTCGGAGCGCCGGGGACGGTGACGCCCACCTTCTCCCCGCGGGAGTTGAAGGCGGAGTAGCCGGAGCCGGGCGTCGGCGATTTCGGCTTGCCGTGGACCCGCGCGAGACGGCGCCCTAGTGACTGCGCCCCGGTCCCGCCGCGGCCCTTCGTGTCGCCGTTGGCGTCGCTGTGGCTCCAGTCGCCGTAGCTGTTGATGTCCACCCCGTGGAGCGTCTCCGGGTGGACGAAGCCCTGCGTCATGCCGCGGCCGGGCTCCTCCTTCGGCTCCTCGCTGCTGGTGTAGCCGTGGCGCCTCGCCTCCAGCGCCGCGGCGCGTGCCTCGTCGCTCCAGACCTTCTCTACCGCGATCTGCGGGCCCGCCGACTTGCCGACCGGCCTGCAGAGTTCCCCGCCGATCTCCGGCGCGTCCGTGGTCTGGCCCGGGCGGAGCAGGTCGTACTCGCGCGCGACGCTGTCCTGGTCCCCGTCCACCTCGATCACGCGCGGGCCGACAGGCGCCTGCTTGATGGCCGCGCTCTTGCGTGATAGCGCCGCGGAGCGGAAGGCCTCACCAGATCGCGTCTTGTCCACCCGCACCGGCGAGGACTTGATCACCTCGTCGGGGTCCAGCCGCTTTTTCGCGAGGAACGGGTCGCGCAGCGCCATCAGAAGGCCTCTTTCCTTGCGGCGCCCTGGAGGCTGACGCCGGTGAGTTGTCCAGACTTTATGGCGGCCCACGCCTCCGGGCTCCACACGATGCCCATGACCCAGTCGCCCGGGGACACGCTCTGTTCGGTCCCGCCGGTGTCGACCATCTTCCACTCCGGGCCGCGCCAGATGTAGCTCTCGACGACCTTCCCCGCGCCAGCCGTGCCGGGCCTGTGCATCAGGCCGACGCGGTCGGTGCCCTTGCCGATGTACCCCCACGCGGCCTTCTCCAGCTCGATGTCCGACATGACGTCGCCGTGGAAGTCGGGCTCGGGCTCGCCCTTGCCGGAGCAGGGGTAGACGACAGTGAGGGTGTACCGCTGCTCCTCGGCCTTCACGATGTGGACCCACGCGCTCTTCGACAGCATCGCGTAGGACGGCATGTAGACGGCCGTCTCGCCCGTCGCCGCGAAGTGGAACGTCTGGCCCGCGCACTTGATCCGGAAGATGGTCGCGGTGCCGTCATCGGAGACAGGCTCGCACTCGGCTGTGGCGATCTCCGCCGTCTTGAACGCGAGGCGGCCGGACGCGGTCAGGAAGAACGCCCGCTGCACGGCCTTGACGGTCTTCATGGGGAACCCGACGCGCGCCTGCACGCCCTCCGTCAGGGCGATGGTCTTGATCCGCATGTACTCCTTCGGGTCCGCCTGCTGCACGTGCCACTGACCCTTCGAGTCGGAGACAGCAGTCCTCTCGAACCCGTGGTCGTTCGCCCAGGCCTTGGCCTCCTTGGCGCTCTTGTACTTGTCCTTGTCGAAGAGGAGCGACTGCACGCGCGAGCCAGGGCCCGCCTTCGCGACGATCGCCGACTTCACCTGCGCCTTGAAGTCGGCGTAGGCCTTGTCGAAGGCCGGGTCGACCGGCGGCTTGCCGGGCGGCTGCGCGATCGGCGATACTCCCGGAGCACCGGGCGGCGCGGCTTGCGGCTCGCCCGGGACTCCGGGCTGCGCCGGCTTCGTGGTCGCGGGCGCCACTGGCAGCGCGCCCATGTGGTCCGCCTGCTTGCCGAGGTGCGAGCCGAGGTCCTGCGCGCCGTGGCCTGTGCCGACCTGCTCGCCGTGTTGGTCGGAGTGGTGCCACTTGCCGGAGGGCTGGACGAAGAGGGCCGTGCCGCCCTTGTGGCTCATGCGGCAGCCCGCGTCCGTCTTCAGCTCCTCCTCGAACCCGTGCTTCTCGGCCTCCTTCTGCGCGGCCTTGGCGTCGTCGGTCCACTCTATCTGCTCGTCCCTCGCGTCCTTCTTCGACGGCTTGCGCGTGAACATGGCCTGCCGGTCCGCGAGCTCCTGCGACGTCCGGCCGTGGAACTCGCCGAGCGCCTGGTCGAGCGTCGCCGCCCTGGCGCCGCCTGACCCTTTCCCGGGCTCGTTGTGGTAGTGCTGCCACGCGCCGCTCGGCTCGATCTCGACGTAGTGACCCTGCCCGTGCTGGAGGAAGTTGTCCTGCTTGCCCTTGTAACCGTGCGCCCTCGCGGCGGCCGCCGCGGCGCGTGCCTCGTCGCTCCACGTCTTGGCGACGACCTCGGACTTCTGGTTCGGCGCCTTCTCCCCGGCGAGGCGCTCCGGCTTGGACCCGCGGAACTCCGGCCGCGGCATCACGGGCCACGCGACGGTCCCGCCGCCCTTCGCGATCGCGCTCTCGTACAACTCGCAGGTCGCGTCGGGCTGGATCTGCCCGGCGACCTTCGCGCATGTCCCCATCATCGCCGGGCTGCCGCCCTCGACCGCGCGGGGGACGTCGCTGTTCGGCGAGTAGTTGACGCAGGTGTGGCACTGAATGCGCTCTTCGCCCGGCTTGGTCATGCGGTACTTGACGCCCGCCTTCACCTGCAGGGCGGCCTTCCGGCGGTCGTGCTTGCCCGCCTCGATCGCGGCCAGCTGCGCCTGCGCCTCACCCTGGGAGGGATGTGTGCCGAGCACCTTGCCGCTTTCGGCGTGGACCTTCCAGCTTCCGTCCTCGTGCGTGATGTACTTCTCGACGCCCTCCGCCTCCGCGTGCCGCGTGGCCACGGCCTCGAGCTTCGCGAGGACGCGCGTCTGCGTCGCGCGGGGGAGGTTCGTGTCCTTGACGGCGTTGAGCGCGGAGGCCAGCGCGTCGAGGTCGACGACGCCGTTCGCGTTCTTGTAAGGAAGATGACGCAGAACGTTCGGCGCGGTCTTGCCTACCGCGTCCTTCACCCCGCCCGGCTCGATGTACGCGAAGCTGGAGTCTGGGAGCTCCGCGATTTTCTCGACGATCATGTGGTCTCCTCGAATAGTTCCAGGACGGCGGCGTCCCAGGCCTTGTCGCCCATGCCCAGCTCTTTGACGCGCTTCCTGTCTATCTTAGCCCAATATTTGTCCGCCACGTCGAAGGCCATGACGTCCGGCATCTTGGAGCACACCCAGGAAGCCTCGCCACGGGGCGGGTCCAGGAAGTAGCTCTCGCCCCAGCCGTCCGCGACGCGCCAGACGTCGCCCTTCAATGTAGCCCCTACCTTCGAGAGGTCGTCCGGAAGTTCAACGATGTCCTTCGCGTGGAACCTCCCGTACCACGCGCCGTAGGCAGAGACGACGGAGCCCGGCGCGTCCTCAGCTCGCACGCTCGTACCCTCCGCCCGGGAGCTCGTGCCACTGCACGTCGAGGAACTCCGGGTCCCCGGACTTGGCCGGGACGTAGTAGTACGCCGCGAACGAGAGGCGGCCCTGGTCCGGCCTGCGCCACGCGTTCGGGTGCCCGTGCCACGACGTCTGACCCAGCAGGAAGATGACGGCGCGGTTGAAGACCGGCTCGACCACCTTCACCGGGCGCCGCATCTCGCGATCCCACAGCTCCAGCTCGCCGCCGTACTCGGTCCGCCAGTCGCGGTTGACGTAGAGCAGGAGGTTGAGCGCGCGGCGCCAGCCGTACCGCGGGTGGCGGTTGAAGTCGACGTGCATCGCGAGGCGACCGGGCGACCACGTCTGGTGGACGCCGCCGCCCCAGTAGCCGGGGTCCGGAGCCACCTTCGCCAGCCCGGTGATCCGCTCCAGGAGCTTGATAGTCGAGAGCGAGTTGAGGGCGCGCGCGACGCGCGCGGCCGCGGGCGGCATCTTCGCTGGGTCGCTGATTGAGTACTTGCCCCGCTGCGCCTCGTTGTCCCCGCCGACCCACGGAACGCCGCGGCCTGTCGGCCTGAGGCTGTCCTCCGCCGCGCGGAGCTCCTCGTCGTCCCAGAAGCCGTCGACTACAACGTGCGGGAACGGCTGCGCGGAGGTGAACGCCTCCCGCGTCGGCTCGTTCACTGCGGCCTCAGCGCGTTGTACAGCGTGAGCGGGCGGTCCACGCTCACGACCCTCGTCCCGGCCTTCGCGCAGAGCCTCGTGATGACGTGGCCGTCCGACGCGTAGACGTCGAGCGGGAACCTCAGGCTGCCGATCGCCTTGCGCCTGGCGACCATCTGCGCGGCATCGATGCTCCCTATCTCCGGCTTCGGCTGGACGACCTCTCCCGCCCTCAGCTGGGCGAAGAGGAACACATCCGCGTCCGGATGCGCGTCGTCGAGCTTGGCCAGCTCCTCGAAGAACCCGACGGCGGGGAGGTTGTCGTCGTCCAGGACCCAGACGAGTCCGGACTTGATCGCGTCGAGCGCCTTGTTCTTCTGCGCATTGCCGACGATAGACTTCTTGACGTACGCGTGGGAGAGCCGCAGCCAGGAGCGGCGCTCATACCCGAACCGGCACGGCGCGGAGCCGCAGTCGTGGACGATGTGCCACATGAGGTCGAAACTCTCCGCGGCGGGGGACACCGCAGCCAGCAGGGCCGGGAGGTTCCCGACCCTGCTGAGTGCCGTGATGATGTGGAGCTCAGACTTCTCGTTCATGCGATGGCGGTCCCAGCGGGATTCGAACCCGCGGTCTCTACCGTGACAGGGTAGCGCGTTGGGCCGCTACGCTATGGGACCTTCTGTCCTTTCTAGTTCTTGGCCTCGAGGGCCTCGACTCGCGCGAGCAGGTTGTTCTTCCGGAATCGCTCCGCCAGCGTGTCCCGGCTGTCCTCCAGGTCGCGAATGTGCTTCTCCGCCGCGATGACCCTGTTCTCCAGCCGCGAGCTGCCCTTCTTCGCCGCCTTCTTCGCCGCCTTGCGCTTCGCCATCGTCTGTTCCTCCTGTGCTACTGGTGAGGTGCAACGACCAGCCCGCTCGGCGCGGACGCTGGGATCGGACGCTGGAGCACGAACGGAACCTCGTTGCTCCTCGTGCTCTCGACGTTCTGGAGGTTGACTGCCGTGACGGTGGCGTACTTCTGCCCGTCCACTATGTTCCCCGAGCATCCCCACTTGTAGACCGCGCCGTCGATCGGGGCGGCTGCCGGCGCGGGGACGGTGGCCATCCGGACGCCGGCGGACCCGGGCGACGTGGCCATGTAGACGCGGAACTCCTTCAGGTCGACCAGGGGAGAGCCGTCCATGTTGAGGGTCGGCTGCGTCCATTGGTACTCGCATGACGGGAGGATCTGCCCGTCCGCCTCCGCCCTCGTTTCCCAAGCGAGCAGCGCGGCCGCGGCCAGCGCCAATGCCATCATTGTCTTCATCGCGTCCTCCTCGTGTCGTTGCTGCTATTCTACCTGCGAGATCGCCCAGAGGTCGTCCGAATAGTTCGGGTCGGTGAGGTAGGCGTAGGGCATCGTGAAGTACCCCGCCTGGCCCCAGTCCGTTCCCCAGGAGTTGCGGACGATCCAGCGCCGGGACGCGTCGTCGTAGCCGACCAGGAGCACCGCGTGCCCGCCAACCCGCCGCTCCCCTGAGCTGGGCATGTCCATAACGCCGGTCTCCGCGACGTCGGCCAGCTCGAAGGACTCGTAGACGGCGAAGCCGAAGATCACCGGCGTCTTGCTCGCGATCACGGCGCGGATCTGGTCCACCTGCTGGGCGACGCGCTGGTAGCGCACCGACTGCTCCAGCAGGGCGGACACGTACGCCTTGTTGGGCGGCCTGACGGCGAACATGCTGGTGTCGTACGGCCACTCGTACTCGGGGCACACGCCCTGCCTCGCGACGGACCTGATTCCGTCGCGGATCATGGCCCCGGCGTCCGACTGGACGGTACCCTCCACCACGCGCTCATTGTAGTAGATGAAGAGCCGTGACGGGCGGAACACCTTCCGCTTCTGCTTGATCTGCGCGAACTGCACCGCGGCCGCGATCGCGTTGGCGGTGCACGAGCCGAGCTCTCCCTGGTCGTAGATCACCGGCCCGTAGTTCCTCAGGTCGACCCGTCGCGGCAGCGACGCGGTGAGGACGGTCGGCGCGTGCGCCATCTTCAGGTCGCGGTGGTCGGGGCAGTCGGGAATCCATCCGTATCGCATCAGCGTCTCCTCAGCTTTCTGAGCATTCGTTTGAGTTGGTACGGCGGGCGCGCGAACGCGGAAACCAGGAGCACGACGATGAGAAGGACGACCGCCGCGAGAAGGTCCATGCGTTGTCTCCCTTAGCGGGACGACCAGGGGGCGTTCCCGGAACGCCCCCTGGCCCCGCCCGCGCGCCCTACGGCGACTGCGGCTCGACTGGCTTCTCGTCCGGTCCGAACGGTCTCATCATGGCATCACCTCCCACGGCGACGTGCTGCGTCGCGTCCTGCCTACGGAAGGAGGCCCATGAACGGCGCCGCGGCTCCGCCGGAGAACCCGACGATGCCCGCCTTGCCCATGAGCTTGATGGCCTCGTTCACCTGCTTCTTCGGGAACAGGTGGGCGCACCCGGTGAACAGGGCGTCCGCCTGGAGCGACAGCTGCGCCTGCAGCGTCTTGAGCTGGTCCTTCGGGTTCGGCTGGTCACCGTACTTGAGCTGCGTGAGAAAGAGCATCAGGAACCCCTGCGGCTCGTTGGGGTCGGGCGGCGTCTGCATACCCTGGATCTGGGCGATGAGGCCGTCGATCGTCTGGTTGATCATGCCGCCTACCGCGTCGGCCGCCGTCGGGCACGCGAGCGCGAGCTGATACTTGATCGGGTCCGGCTTCGTGCCGGTCGGACTCAGCACCTTATTCGCCCATGCGCGCGTGGCCGCGGCGTCCTGCCGGACCTTTTCGATGATCGGCAGCTTCTTGAGGTCCTGCAAGGCCTGGACCGCGTCGGGGCCGAGATCCGCGGTGAGCTTCTGCTCGATCTTCTGCCCGACCGAGGTCGCGCACCCGAAGAGCATGAGCGGCAGCAACAGCGCGAGCGCGACGGCGAGCGAGAACGTCCTGAACTTCGTCATGGTACGGGCCTCCGTGTGGGTGTGAGCTACTTGCCGCGGTAGTCGCGGACGTCGCAGGACAGCGGGCCGTCGATGCCCCAGTCCTTGCGCACCTGCGCCAGCGTCGCCTTGGCGCGCTTCGCGACGATGACGACTGGCGGCGTCGGCACCGGCACCGGCACCGACACTATAACCTGCCGCTCGACCGGCTTCTTGATCGCCTGGCCCGCGTACATCCCGGCCAAGAACAGGAGGCAGACGGCGACGATGATCCACAGCCAGAGGGACGAGGCCTTCCCGCGCTTTCGCATGCCGCCATTGTACGACCGGTTTCCTCTCAGTGGGCGGCTCTTACTTCCAGCAGGAAGTCCTCCACCGCCTTCGGGTCCGGTTCGTGCTTGCAGATCGCGGCGGCGTCCTCGACGCGGTACTGCCACTCCCTGCACTTGTCCACGATCGCGCCCACCGTCGCGCACCCGTTCTTGAACATCAGGAGCGTGTGGTACTCCGGGTGGAACTTCGTGCTGATCAGGAGCACGCCTATCCTGAGGAGCTGCTCCGCCTGTATCAGCGCGCGGAGGTAGGCGCAGGCGTACTTGTGCGGCCGCCCGTCCTTCTCCTCCAGCATCTTCTTCCGCTGGTTGATGCCGTACCCGATGAACGCCTCTGCCACGCCCTTCGGGTTCCAGACCGCCGGGAAAAGGTGCTGGAGCGCGAGTCCCTCCTCCGTCGCGGACGCGCGCGGGGACCTGAAGACCTCAAGGATGCTCGGGTTGCACTTCGTGGCGAGGAAGAGGAAGTGCCCGATCTCCCAGGCGGTGTCGTCCTCCCTCTTCCCATTCTGCTTCGGGTCGCGGCCCTCGAGCCACGACGCGGTGCGGTTCTCGACCCACGGGCTCAGGACCTCGCGCGTGGGCTGCACGAAGACGCCGCGGTAGTCGTAGTCAGAGATCTCCGTGTGGAGGTCGTGCGCGCGGCTGCCCACCAGCACCTTCAGGATCGTCTCGTCGACGCCGTCTTTTCTCCAAGCCATTGTGCGGTTCCTCTTGCCGTATAGTATCCGGCGTTCTCCTCTTCCCACGCCCACCTGTCGCCGGCCCACTTCCAGCCGACCCTCGCCGGGTCGATCCCCTGCGCCAGCGCGTGGCCGAGCGACATGCGCGGCCCGTACCACCGCAGGGTCGGATGATGGGCGGCAACGATGCGTTCGCGGGTGGTCATCCCTTGACGCAGACCCCGCCGACCTGCGTGAGCTCCTCCACTACCTCGACGAGCTCCGACTGCGCGGCCATCACGTCCTCGATCGGCTTGTAGGCGTCGCGAGTCTCGTCCAGCATCTCCGCGTCCTTCCGGCACTCCACCCCGAGCGTCGCGGCCGCGTGGTCCTCCAGCGTGAACCTCCTCCGCGCCTCGCCGCGGGACATGGCCCGGCCAGCGCCGTGGGAGCAGGACTGGAACGAGTCCATGTTCCCCTTGCCGCGGACGATGTACGACCGCGAGCCCATGCTGCCGGGGATGATCCCGAGTTCGCCCGCCCGCGCGGAGACAGCGCCCTTGCGGGTGAGCCAGACGTGGTGCTTGTCCTGCGCATCGCCTCCCACATAGAGGGCCGAGTACCGCTCGACGTAGTTGTGGTGGCAGTTGACCGCGTGCCCCTCGCGCTTGATCAGCCGCTCCGTCACCTTGGACAGCGCGAGGATCACGTTGTCCATCATCAGGCCGCGGTTCCTCCGCGCGAACCGCTGGGCCCACGAGACCGCCGCGACGTAGTCCGTGAACTCCTGCGTCCCCTCGTCCAGCCACGCGAGCTCCTCGTTCGCGTTCACGGTCCGGTCCATGCGCTCCGCCTGCCGCTTGGCTTTCTCGATGAAGTACGTGCCGATGCGGTTGCCAACGCCGCGGGAGCCGGAGTGTAGCATGACCCACACCGCGCCGGACTTGTCGAGACAGACCTCGATGAAGTGGTTCCCGGTCCCGAGCGTGCCGAGCTGCTCGTAGGAGAAGCCCGGTTTCTTGCGCCCGCCGATGAGCGGGTGCGCCGCGATGATCTCCTCGTACTCCGACCTGAACTCGCGCGCCCACACGTCCTCGACCTCCACGGGCATCCTCCACCAGCCGCCCCACGAGCCCTTCGCGCCGGGCCCGCCGACCGGGACGAACCGCTCGATGGTTTCGCGGATCGCTCTCGTCTTCCCGTCGAGGTCCGCCGCGAGGAGGTTCGTCTTGACCGCCGCCATCCCGCACCCGATGTCGACGCCGACCGCGGCCGGGATGATCGCCGCCCTCTGCGGGATCACGGAGCCGACCGTCGCCCCGCTGCCCCAGTGGACGTCCGGCATCACGGCGACCCACGGCCCGACGACCGGCAGGCGCGCCACGTCGAGGAGCTGCTTGAGCGCCGACTCCTCGACCTGCACGCCCCGCGTCCACGACTTGATCGGGACGCGCTTCCACTCGTTCTCCATGAGCTCGATCATGTGCCCTCCTTGGGATGTCACCGGACGCACCACGCGGAGGCCGCCCAGGCCCCCGATTCGCCCGCCAGGGCCTCGTCGGCGTATGCCTGGCACCGGTAGGCGCCGGCGCAGCCGAACATGACCCAGACGACGAGCAGGGCGCCCACGAGCCAGATCGCGGCGCGCAGCCAGGGCTTGAAGCCCATCAGTCGTGCCGCATGGCGCCGACGAAGGCCACGAGCAGGAGCACGACGCCGGTCGCGGCGGCGCCGCCGACTAACCCGAGGCCTTCGAACGAGGCGACGGCGACGAGGACGACGCCGGAGAAGGCCGCGAACTCAAGCACGGCCTAGGGCCTCTTGGCGGATAGCGCCGCCATGAACCCCACGAACAGGAGCACGAGGAAGCCGAGCCCGGTGCCGACGATCGTGGGCATGAGGACCAGCCACCACGACCACGCGATCACGTTCGCCAGCTTGAAGACGACGAAGATCAAGGTCAGCAGGTTTAGGAACGACAGTCTAGCCATCGCATTTCCCCCTTGCTTGTAGTATCCGAAAAGAGAAGGGGCCCGGGTCGCCCCGAGCCCCTCCGTCTTCCTAGCAGCTAAGCGCCTACCGCGCGCCGAGGTTTGTCGAGAGGTCGTAGCCGGGCGTGTCCCCGAAGCTGTAGCCCATCGCGCGCAGGCACCGCATGAAGCCCGCGCTATGACCGAGGGGGCCGAACGTTCCCCATGAGAAGCTACCGTCGAACTTCACCGAACCGACGATGACGTTGTTACCAGTCGCCGCCTGACACGCAGCCGTGTCCAAAAGGGCCTGCTCCTGCGCCTTGCCGTAGCCAGTGGACATGGTCGCGGCGCCAGCGCCGCCGTAACTCGCGCCGCCATCCGAAGAGGCGCCTACCGACGACCCGCCCGAAGACGTTCCGCCGTTAGATCCCTGACCACCATCCGTACTACCGCCGCCACCACCCTCACCGCCGCCACCGTGAGAGCCACCGCCACCATTGCTGCCACCACCACTGCCACCGTGGCCCCCGCCATTGCCGCCGTTGCCCCCTCCGCCATTCCCGCCATTGCCGCCATTGCCGCCATTGCCGCCCCCCTGTCCGCCTCCGCTGCTGCCGCCGTGGCCCCCGCCGCTGTTGCCGCCCCCGGCGGAACTGCCCGGCCCGGAGCCGTCCTTGGCCCACGCGGTGGCCGCGACAAACGCGGGCGCGAGGGCAAGCAGCGCGACTACCGCAATCGCGATGATCCTCTTCATGATGGTCCTGTCTCCTTGTTTGGCGCGCACCACGCGCGCTGGTCATTGCCCCGTCCCGCCGGCGGGCCAGGCCTGTTCCTGCCGCCGACTTCGAATGAGGGCGAACTACTCACGGTAGGCGTATCCAGCGGGGCGCTGCGGGGGTGCAGCAAACTTCCTAGAGACCGGCCTTCCGGGCGCGGCGCGCCAGGTCGGCGCGGACCTTCCAGAACTCATCCATCTCCCGTCGCTGCCTTCGGACGCGCATCTCGGCGTCGGCCGCGGCGAGCGAGAAGACGGCCGCGGCGATGACGCCGAAGCAGGCGAGGAGGCGGACGATCATACCGACGGGAACACGAGGAGGCGGAAGACCTCCGTGTTGACGGTCTCGCCGTACGGGCTGTCCGGGTCGACGAGCCGGACCTGCGCGTAGTACGTGCCGGGCTCGAAGTCGTAGACCACGGTCTCGTACGTGGCGACGCCCGCGTAGACGGTGCAGGCGCGCCCGGCGTCCTCCGGCTGCGTGCCGGGAACGTTGGGCCACTTGGTGACGTGCAGGGTGGCGACCGCCGTGTCGGTCGGGAAGTCCTGGTCGGGGATGGAGTCCAGCGGGAACTCCAGCAGCGCGTTCACGTCGGTGTCGTAGATCGGGCCTAGCGTCCTCAATGTGTTCTCCTCCTGTGCTCGTATCCGATTATAGCCCTGGCTTCCGGTACTCCCACCACCCGGAGACGTGGTCCTCGAACCTGTCCGGCACCCACACGCCCGGGAGCGTCTCGTCCACCGCGGCGCGGAGCCCGTCGTACCCGGGCCAGCGGTAGTCGTCGCCCGCGAGCATCCCGCCCGGCCGAACCTTCGGCAGCCACGCGAGGATGTCCGCCTTGACGGCCCTGTACGAGTGGTCCGCGTCGACGAAGGCGAAGGCCAGCGACCCGTCCGCGAAGCGCGCGGACGCGGGCACGCTCAGCGACGGAACCACGGTGACGACCCCGTGCAGCGGCGCCAGGGCGGCGCGCACCTCGCGGAGCCTGTCCGCGTTGACAGGCCCGCTGCCGTCGGGCGTCGTGGTAAAGGCGTCGACCGCGCGCAGCGTGACCCGCTTCCCGCTGTTCAGTATCTCCACGCCCATGAACGCCGCGGCGCGCCCGCGCCACACGCCCACCTGGACGAAGACGTCGCCGTCCCGCGCCTCCGCGACCATGCGGCGGTAGAGCGGCTCGCAGTGGAAGAACCCGTCGATGTTCTGGTAGAAGTGGTCCATGGTTTCCCTCACAGCAGCCCGAGGATCTGGTTCTCCTCGGACATGAGCTCGTCCTCGACGCTCGTCGCGTAGACCTCCACCGCCGCGGCGGGCTGGAAGATCTCCGCCCGCACCCGCGTCCCCGGCGCACCCCAGAAGGGCTGCCGCACGAGGTCCGCCCCTCCGGCGCCGCGGACAGGCGGGGTGGGCGTCGGCTTCGGCCTCGGGCGGACGGTCGTCGCGCGGCCGCCGAACCGCATGCCGCCCTGCATCGTCCAGAAGAACTGCGTCCCGCCCTCGCCCTGGACGAAGCTACTGTCTGCCGCGCCTCCGAAGACGAGCCCGCCGGAGGTCTCCGGCCGGTAGCGCCGCTCGTAGAACGCCGTCCCTCCGAACTCCATGCCGCCGGAGGCGGAGAACGAGTACGTCGCCCCGGCGTGCACCACCGAAGCCGTCGCGGCCCCGCCGAAGACCATGCCTCCGGTGGCCGTGTAGTCGTGCCGCGCGTCGGTGTTGAGGTCGCACGCGGCGGCGCCGCCGAAGCGCGCCCCGCCGACGGCCTCCATGAAGTACCGCGTCCGCGCGCCAGCGGGCTTGTACTGGTACTCCGCCGACCCGCCGAAGACCATGCCGCGCGGGATCAGCGTCGGGCGCATGAAGTACGCGCGGTACGGCACCGCGTTCTGGTTGAACCCGCCGCCGGACGCGACGTGGAACCCGTCGGCGTTGAACGTGATCTCCTCGTCGACGGCCGCCGTCCCGTCGTTGAACGGGGCCATGAACGTCGTGTCCGTGAACGGCAGGCCGGCCGCCTTCCAGAACGGGATCACACCTGGACCGAAGACCATGAAGAACGTCGGGATGAACGTCGTGCTGCCGATGTCGCGCGGGGTCGAGCCATCGCCCGTATAGTCGACGTACTCGAAGTTGGCTACCTCTGTGCCAGCCTTCGCCATGAACCAGTAGTAGTTCACGCCGGAGGCGTCAAAGCCCCCAGTGCCAGAGGACGTGGCGGTCGCAACGTACATCGTGCTGCTGCCCGATGGGAGGGATACGGTCGGGGGCGCGGTCCCCTGGCCGTTGAAGTTCTGCTCGTTCCCAGTCGGCGTCGCGTCGAACAGGTCGCTGTCGCTCAGCAGGCCCGGCACAAAGGAGACCGGCGTGGACGCGCTCACCGCCGCGTCGGGCATCAGGACGCCGAAGTCCGGCGCGAACGGCAGCGCGATGGACCGGGGGTTCATGTACCACTGGCCCGACCCGAGGATGCCCGTGTTCGTGATGACCGCGTTGAGGTGGGTCGCGTCGATGCGCGAGCCGATCACGCACATGACCGCGTGGTCGCTGTCGCGGTAGATCGTGCGCCCGATGTCCTCCGCCCGGATCGTGCCGCCCGTGAGCTCGATGATCTGGTTCGGGATCGTGACGCCTATGTTGAAGATGGCCCCGACGGTATCCGTCGTCGCGCCGGAGCCGGCGTAGCTGCCCTCCGCGGTGAACCCGTCGACGAGGGGCCACGTGATGAAAACGTACGTGTCGCCCGCGTTGCCGTTCAGCGCGGAGCCGACGGTGAAGCCATCGTCGTGCAGCGCGGTGATGCGGTCGGTGACGAGCGCCCCCTCGTCGTTCGCCCACTTGTGGGACGCCGTGCTCGGCATCGAGCGCGTCTTGATCGCGCCCTTCTCGACGCCCGAGACCTTCCCCATGACCATGACGCACGCGGGCGGGTAGTTGCTGACGACGATCCGCTGGGAGGCGGCGCCGTCGCTCGTGAACGTGCCGACGACGACGGAGAGGTTGCTGTTCCCTGAGAACGTGCGGGAGAGGGTCGCCGAGCCGCCGAACGCGGCGCCACCGGTCGCGGAGTGATCGCGATGCACCTGCGCCTGCGCCGTCGCCGAGCCGCCGAAGGTCATGCCTCCGGACGCGACGTGCACGTGGCTGCGGACGTTCTGGGCGGACGCCTCGCCGCCGAAGTTCAGGCCGCCGGTGGCGACGTACGAGTAGGTGTTGACGGAGACGAGCGACTGGAGGATCGGCGCGCCCTTCCACCAGTGCGCGTACTTCCGGCTGTCGCCGCCCTCGAGGACGGGGACGCCCGTCGCGACGCCGCGCCACCAGTTCCCGAACTGCTTGGTCTTGGTGTTCGCGGCCGCGGCGGTCTGGTTGAAGAGGAGGAGCAGCGACACTGGCTACCCCTCCTTTGTTAGAGCGACTCGCGGAACGAGATGATGGCGAGCACGTCCGGGCGCGTCGCGATGTTCTCGACGCCGACCACGAGCACATCCGGCGTCCCAGCGATGTCAGACCCTATGGTCAGCTCGTTGCTGAGGATGTTGGCTGACACCCGCGCCGTGTTGCTGAGGAAGCCGGCGTCGAGGTGCTCGCCTCCGGTGCAGAGGTTCGTCGTCGCTCCAAGAGCCGACTCGAGGCTGCTGCTCCCGGCGGCTCCGTACGTCAACGCTGCGCCCGAGATCGACGGGTTCAGCAGCAGGTGCCAGTGTGCGGAGCCGGCAGTCTGGGTCTGGAACTCCAGCGAGAGCGGCTTGATCGTCGCGCCGAGCCGGGCCGCCGCGAGGCGCACCGCGATCAGGGCCACGACTCCGGAGGTCGGGAGCGTGAGCGGCGTCACCTCCGTGTCCACGCTGAAGCTGAAGCCCCTCGAATCGCTGCCCCCCTCTGAGATAACCGTCGAGCAGATCTGCACGAGCGTCCCCGCGCCGCCGCTCGACGTGATGTCGTATCGCACGGGCAGGTTCGGCGTGCCCATGTAGGGAGTGGTCACGCCCGACACGTTCGCGTGGTCGAACGCGTGGACGTAAATGAGACGCCCGCCAATGTTGAATCCCACGCGCACGCGCCCGACGCCGAGCCACTGGAAGTCGATGACGAGGATCTGGGCGCGGCCGAAGTTGATCGTGACGCCGCTCGGCCCCGTGCCGTCCATCGTGTCGAGGTTCCACGACGCCTGCGCGACAGACTCGGTGACAGCGCCGGCGTTCAGGATCTCCCACGTGACCGCGCTGCCCGTCGTCTTGAGGTAGATCCCGTTCGTTCCGTTGAAGTAGCCTGCGCGCTTCGTGACGTTCGCCTGCTGCGAGAACACCCCCGTCATCATGATGAACTGGGACTTGCCTGGCTGGTAGTTGAACCACTGCTTCGTCTGCCGCGTGGCGCTGTCCGTGCCGCTGGTCACCGCCAGCGTCACCAGCGGGATAGACGAGCCGCCGCCCCACGTGGACGCCGCTCCCCCGGTGAGCGCCTCAGCCCAGAAGAGCGGCTGCTTGTCGTAGATGAGCTTGCTGTCGTGGAGCGTGACCGGGCTCGACACGCGCTGCGTCCCGAACGTCGTCAGCATCTCCGTCGTCGGCATGAGGTCGCCGCGCTCGTTGGCGATCGTCACGACCTGCTGCTTGACGGAGCCCTGCGAGGTCGTGACCGCAAGGTCGCGGACCTTGTCGCCCGTGCTGTTCGGCTGGACCTGCGTGTAGCTCTCGCTCATGGCCGGCTCCTAGTTGACCTGCAGGTTGTCCCAGAACGTGTAGGCGTCCGCCCGCTGGTCCTGCTGCTCGCGGTACAGCGCGACGACGCCGTCAACCGGGACCGTGAACGACAGCGTGATCGTGCCGAACGCCGTGCCCGACTGCGGGCCCGCCTCCGACGTCTCGTCGTCCGCGACGCCCATGTCGAGGTCGCGCAGGAGCACGAGGCGCGGGCGCCTGCCCGCCCCGCTGTCCGGCCAGTACCGCACGTCCATCTGGATCACGCGGTTCCCTGCGGTGACCGGGATCAGCGTCAGGACCCGGCCCGGGCCGTGTTGGATCTGGCACGGCTGCGTCGGGCTGCCGAGGTCGGTGCGCCTGTTGACGCCCAGCGTCCCGAGCCCGAAGTTCACGCCGTCGAGCCCCTCGGTCGCGCGCGTCGACAGGCCGCCCGCCGCCGGCTGGATCTGCGCCCACGAGGCCGTGTAGAGGTTGAGCGGGTCGCAGGGCGCGTGGAGATTTCGCGCGTAGCCGGGCCTGACGTTCTGCCTCATGAACGCGAGCATGGCGACGCCCTGCGCGCCGTTGGCGACCTCGAGCTTCGCGTCGAACGACACGACCCGCGTGTTCGCCACGGGGCCCTCGTCCGCCATGCTCGTGTTCGCCCGCGCCGTCAGCACGGTCGCCGTGAGGACGGAGATCTCCCTGTTGACGCCGCCCGAGGTGGTGATCGCGCCGTTGTTCCCCGCGGTGGCGAACCCGCTCATGGCGACGGGCATGCCCACCGCGAAGCCGTCGGTGAGGAAGCTACCGCTGCTCCGCGTGAAGGTGGCCGCGGCCGCGTTGACCGTCATCGTGATCAGCCCGGTGTCGAAGACCGCCACGCCGCGCGCCTAGTCGACTTCCCACGTGTTGCTCGTCTCCGCGACGACGACGCCCGTCGCGGTCACGTTGCCGTTGACGTCGCGGAACGCGAAGTTGAGCAGGATCACGAACGTCTTCGCCGCGAGCGCCCCGTTGCCGGAGAAGACGTCCTGGTCGGCGACGCCGCCCGCGACGTGCCCCCAGTCCCAGATGCCGCGGAGCCGGCCGCGTATCGTCGACACGCTGCCCGTCGTCTCGCCGATGAACACCGGAGCCGAGATGAGCCCGCCGTCCGGGTTGTTGAAGATCGTGATCGTCCCGAGCCCGCCGTCGGGCGCGTTGGAGATCGCGCCCGGCATCCCGCTGAAGAGCGGGATGAGCGTCGCCGACCCCGCGCCGAGGTAGTTGCGGGGGATGTACATGCTCGAGCCAGTGGTGGCGAACGCCGTTTGCTGAGCGGCGCGGTTGCAGAGCGGGTAGAGCCCGGCGCTGTTCCCGGTGACCGTCGCGCTGTTCTCCGTGCCCCGCGCCGCGATCATGCTGCGGTACAGGTCGCCGGAGACGAGGCTGAAGAACTCGCCGAACGCGAGCGCGCAGATGTAGACGCCCGCCGAATCGCCAGTCAGGATGAACAGGTAGAAGGTCTTCTCGTCCATCAGCACGCGCCACGTCCTGGCCGTCGTGGCGTCGGCGCTCTTGCGAACGAAGATGCCGTTCGTCGCCTGCGCGACCGTGGGGAACGGCCCGGTGATGCCCGTCCCGCCGTTGGGCGTCGTGTTGTACTGGGTCAGCGCCTCGGCGCCAAACACGCGGGCCTCCTTCCCGGTGCCCGCGCCCGGCCCGTCGTCGTTGACGTTGACGTAGTGCTGGACGCCGGAGGTCAGCTGCGAGCGGTAGGTCGCGCCGTTCGTGCCCTGGTGGGGCGAGCCCCAGCCGTAGACGGAGCCGAGCTTCAGCACCGGGTTGGTCGAGTACGTCGTCGCCCATTGGACCCTGATCCAGAAGAGCGTGACGGAGTTGACCGCCACCTGCGTCCAGCCGGTCTGCGACGCGGCGGCGAAGGACAGCGTGCCGTCTGCGGTGAGTCCGGACGTGCCGTCGGACGACCCGACGAGCGCGGTCCACGCGGAGCCGTTCCAGTACTCGTACGTGCAGGTGCCGCCTATCCCGGCGGTGGCGAACTTCATGATCAGCTGGCTGAACTTCTGCCGCCCGCCGAAGTAGGCGCGGTCCGTCGTCGCGTTGTTGGCGACGAAGAGCGCGGTGCCCGCCCCCATCTGCATCCACGCGTTCGTCGCGTCGGCGAAGGTGCTCGCGCCCGTCTCGGTGAAGCCGGTGTCGAGGATGAGCGTGGAGTTGAGGACCTTGACCAGGTCGCCGGTCGCGCCCTTGATGCCCGCGTAGCCGGTCTTGTTCGTCCCTGCGTCCGCGCTGGAGAAGTAGGTGGTGGGCACGGGCTACTTCCCCTCGGGCTGATCGGCCGTCTCGAGCTCCTTCAGTCGGGCGAGCAGCTCGACCCTCTCCTCGTCGCGCGAGTACGTCGACCGGTCGGATCGGGCGGCCTGCATCTCGGTCCGCTCCGCGGCGAGCACGTGCTCGACCGGCGGGTAGCCGCCTTCGGGGAAGTGCGCGCAGTCCTCCGTGTAGTGCGGGCGCAGGGGCGAGGTAGGGAAGCCCGCCTCGTCCACGTCGTGCTCCCACACCAGGCCGCCCTTGACCACGATGGCGATTTTGAACCTCGGCCGCACGTAGCCTTGCGGCATAGGCGGCCGGTAGATGTTGCGCCTGCGTCGCTCCTGGGCCTGTCCCATCGTGGCCTCCCCTATTCGAGCGTGATCTGCGGCGTGATGAGGATCTGGTCGTTCGTGTTCTGCACGACGAATGGCGCGCCGGTGAACCGCTCCGCCCACCGCAGGCGGAAGGGCGAGGTGCGTTCGGTCACGAAGTAGCCGTAGACGCTGGTCGGGCCGCCGGCGGAGAAGGTCCACGTGATCTGCGGGTAGGCCGCGGTGGTCGGGTTGCCCGGCGTCACGACCCAGCTCGCGCCCGTGAAGCCGACCAGCGCGTACGACTGGACCGCGGTCATCTCGGTGTAGGTCGCGAAGGTGTCCGTCTCGCCGGGCGTCGTGTTCGACGTGTAAAGGCGGATGTCGAGGTCGTCGACCGCGTACACCCCGTCCTTCAGGAACAGGCTCAGGCCGACCTCCTCGCCGATGTTCGGGACGACGAGCGCGCCGCCTGAGATGGGGCAGCGGATGAGGCCCGCCGCCACGAGCAGCGCGATGCGCAAGTCGTGCGGGACGACCACGTTCCTCGGGTCGGCGACGTGGGTGTAGATCCTGGGCTTCTCTGGGGCGATGATCATCTCGTCTCCTAGGCGCCGGGCTTCTCGGCCGGCGCCCTCTCTGGAGCGGGGACCGCGTGGACCTCGTCGATCGGGATGCAGACGAGGCCGGGCGTGAGCCCGCCCTCGAGGACTAGCGCGCCCTGGCTGCAGAACATCGGGGGGTGGGGATGTCGCTCCGTCGCGCAGCCGAACGTGACAAGCGCGACCGAGACGGCGGCCGCGCGGATGAGGTTCTTCGTCGTCACTCTGCTCTCCTTCGCCAGTGGGGTGCCGCGCGGGAATCGAACCCGCCTCCTCGGAGTCACAAACCGATGGCTCGCCTCAAGCCTTGCGACACGGGTGTCCGTGTCAAGCCTCAACCTACATCATAAGGCGAGAATCCCCCGGAGAGGTGGCGCCCCGTGCCGGAGTCGAACCGACGTCTTCTGGTTGAGAACCAAAGATCCTGACCGCTAGACGAACGGGGCGGAGATGGCAGCGGGCGATGGATTCGAACCACCGGCCTCCCGGTTCAGAGCCGGGCGCTCTTCCGCTGAGCTAGCCCGCTGCGTCCCCTAGAGCGCGTCCTCGTTCCGTTCGTGGAAGTACTTCCTGACCTGGTCGCGGAGGAGCGGCTTCCTGTCGGTCAGCTGCATGAGCCCCTGCCAGTCCCGCTTGACGTCGGTGTCCGGGTTGAACCCGTTCTCGACGAGGATCTGCCAGCGCGAGCGGTAGCGGCGGTCCGCCTTCGGGCCGTGCCAGTGGTGGAGGACGAGTCCGTCCACCGCGCCGAGGTTCCCCTTGATGTGCCGCGTCGCGCGCCCCTGCCACTCGCGCGCGAGCTCCTTGTAGCGCGGATGGTATTTGGTCGAGAGGCCGCGCTCGACCTTCCCGACGAGCGCCAGGCCCATCAGCATGTCGCCGCTGCCGAGGATCGCGTGGTCCATCAGGCCGCCCAGCTTGTCCCAGGCGTCGCGCCGCATGGCCCAGGCGAAGCCGGGGTGCGGGAAGCCGATCTTCCCGTAGTACGGGTAGTCGGCGTCGACCGCGATGCGCCTCCCCTCGCGCCAGTTCCACGCGAGGCTGCGCCAGTGGTGGATGACCTCGTGCCTCGCGTTCATGTCCTGCGCCTCGGTCCACATCTGCACGACCGGGTAGTGCTGGAGCGCGTGGACCGTCTCGTCCGCCCAGTCGGGCCGGGCGAAGGTCACGTCCCCGTCGACCCAGGCCACGTACTCCCAGTCGGCGGGGAGACGCTGCACCGCGAGGTTGATCGCGTTCTCCTTCAGCCAGAGCTCGTGGGAGGTCCTGAGCTGGAGATAGCGGACGGCCAGGGCGGCGTGCTCCGCGTTGTCCGGGTTGAGCGCGAACTCGCGCTTCCCGAACGCGACCTCGGCGATGGTCAGCTCCGCGCCGACGTTCTCGCACATGTGCATGAAGTCCTGCATCAGCTTCCAGCGCGACCGGAACCGTGCTGAGTTGAAGACAGTGGTGACCACCTGCAGCGGCGTGCGGATCTTGTCTGGGCGCTGGAAGAACGTCTTCATGTGTGCCACTGTCACTGGCCTTTCCGGGAGGGGTGGACGTCTTCCTGCTGCCTACTCGCCGCCGCTGGGCCTCATCTTATCACCGCTTCCGCTCGACGTAGTCGAAGGTCTCGACCGTCACCTCGCCGCCCTCGAACAGGTCGCCGTCCACGTACATGTCGTACTCCTCGCGATCGCCGTCGTTGGTGCGCGCGTCGCGGAGGCCGACCGTGCCGTCGAACATCACCTGCCCGGCGGCGGTGAACGTGCGGAACCACGCGGGCGTCCCCTGGCGGTCCGCCAGGCGCGGCAGGAAGGCGTACGCGGAGGCGCGCCCCTTGCGCGACGGCGCGAAGGCGGGCGTGCCGAAGGCCAGCACGGCGAGGCAGACCTGGTCGAGGACGCGGTCGTCCGGCCAGTCCGGCTTGAGGCCGTCGTAGATCCGGAGGTAGCCGCCGTCGAGGAGGCGGAGCGCGGCGTCGGCCTTGGCGTCGACGCAGAGGTCGGAGAACGCCGGGTCCCTCACAGCTGCCACCCGTCCTGCACCTTGCCGTCCTTCACGGTGAACTCCACCTTCCTCGTGCCCCCGCCCGGCAGCCTGACCGTGGCGACGACCGTCGCCTCCGCGCCCGCGTTCATCCGCGAGAACGCGATGGCGTCGTCGATCGCCTTCTTGAAGGCCCGCTCCACGGCGGTCACTGCAGCGTCCAGAACAGCGGGTGGAGCGCCTTCTTGTCCGCCGCGCGGCGGCGCTTCTTCGAGTCCTTCTTCGCCTCCGCCCGGCGGCCCCAGTGCCCGCCCCCGTTCTTCGCGCCCGCATGCTCCGTCTTCAACTTCGACCTGGCCACGTCACTCCTCCTCGTGCTCGCAGCCGCCGAAGCAGGCGCCCGCGAGTCCCTCGGCCCAGAACACGAACGCGAGCACGGCGATGCCCAGGCCCATGGTCGTCTCGCGGCCGACCATCGTCGCGGCGACGCCCGCGCAGAGGAAGCGGAGGACGACGTTGAGGCCCATCCTAGTCCATCACCCTCTTCTCGCACTGCACGACCTGCGCCTGCGGGTGCTCCGCGACGTACACCTTGAGCTCCCGCGCGCAGGTCTCCGGGCCCGTGTAGATCCCGACGAGGAGCTTGCCGACCATCAGCAGGTAGAAGACGCTCATGACCCCTCCCTCACGTTGTGCGGGTAATGCTCCCTGTAGAACGCCGCCGCCCTCTCCGGGTCCGTCTCGAAACACGGCTCCTCGCACTTCCGGCAGAACATGACCGCGCGGAGAAGCTTGAGCCAGACGTGCGTCTCGTGGACCTTCTCGTTGTCCACCACCGCTAGTTCCAGCTCTGCATCGTCGCGTCGAGGACCTGTCCGTGCGCCACGTAGACCATGACGAGGGAATCGCGGCAGAGGCAGCGCATGATCGCGAGCTTCCCGGGGAAGACGGCGGTGACCGCCATGCTGAGGTGGACCTTCTGGTGGAAGGCGTCGAGGTCGTCCTCCCGGAAGTTGTCGAGCCCGCGCTGGTCCATCATCTCGCTCCTGGTATCCGACGGCGGAGGGTCACTCTGTCCACCCGCAGTTCCCGCAGTTGAACCGCTCGCGGGGGTCGCGCTTCCTGAGCGTCAGGTGGCAGACCGGGCAGCGCCGCACCCACTCCATGGCCTGGAGCGCGCCGCCCCAGACGACGAGCAGCCACATGAGGAGGAACACCGAGAGGACGATCCAGGCGCCGGCGGCTCGCATCTCAGAGCCACTGGACGTCGAGCTCGAACGGTCCGGCGCAGAGCGCCGCGTACCGCCAGCTCCACTCGGCCCCGTAGTCGCTCCGGCGATCCCAGTAGTAGACAGTGACGCTCGGTCCCCAGCCGAGGACCTGGACGGAGACGGAGAGGAGCGTCGGGTGCTCGACCTTCCTGAGCAGCCAGCGTGCGAGTCTCATTTCTTGGCCTTCCTTGGCGGCGTGTCGTCGTCCGGCTCGCGGAGGATGCGGCAGCGGTAGCCGTTGTCCTTGCACCAGATGCTCACCTTGAGCAGGGCCCGCAGCACGTCCTTTGGAAGCCTCGCGCCGCGGGGCGTCTCGACGGTGATCATGGGCTACTCCTCGACGGTGCGCTCGATGACCTTCTCGATCCGGTTGCTCGCGTCCCTGAGAACAGTCTTCTCCACTACTCTCACCTTGGCGACCGGCCGCTCCTCGGCGATGCCCGGCGCGTGCTTCTGGATCTCCAGCACCATCTCCGCCGCGCGCCTGGCGATCTGCTCCACCGTCGGCGCCTTGACCTCCTCCGGCTTCGGGGGCGGCTGCGGCATGTCCTCCGCCGAGAGGTAGATGGGCCCGTCGTCCTGCCGCAGGGCCGCGACCTTCGCGAGCTCCTCTCGCGTGAGCTCCCGGTCCTTCGCCGAGCGCTCGACGATCACTTGCCCAACCCCGCCGTCGGGCCCCACGGCCCGAACACGCCGGTCTCCAGCATCTTGTCCATCGCCTCGCGCGCGGTGTAGGTCTGCTCCGGGACGGCTCGCATGACTCGATAGTAGCTCGACTTCGCGTAGAACTGACCCTGGACGCCCTCGTAGACCACGTCGCGGAACTCCACCCACGCGTGCGAGATGGCGACGCCCCTGAGGTCGACCGTCCCGTGGACCATCCTGTACTCGTCGGTGCGGTGGTCCATCACGTAGTGGCCCGCGCTCCGGTAGCAGTCGCCCAGGCGCACCTTCCCGTCCACGCCCTCGCGCTCGGCCTTGGTCACGACCGCGCGCTCCGGCTCCGCCTGCAGGAAGAAGCTCTTCCGCTTGGGCCTCACGCCCAGGGTATCCAGCTTCTCCCTCAGCCAGCGCGACGCGGCGCCCGCGGGCCGCGGGTACTTGTCGGTCATGAACGACTCGCTCAGCTCGTTGGAGAAGAGCGGCCCGTCGATGTGGACGTGCTCCACGTCGGAGTGCGCCTGCAGCAGCGCGATCGCGTTCCCGATCGCCTTCGCGTTCCCCAGGTCGAGCTCCAGGCCGACGCTCCCGTACTCGACGCGCGCCCTGACCCACCCGGTATCGACCGCGCCGCTCACGTTCATGTCCAGCTTCCTGGCGATCTCCACGTGCGTCCCGCCCGAGTAGGCCTGGCCGTCGGGCGAGACCAGCGCCTCGCCGCTGACGTCCCTGAGCGGCGTCTTCAGGTCCTCGACCGTCGCGTCCTCCAGCTTGTCGCCGAGCTCCGCGTCGTCCGGGCTGCCGCCGCCCGAGGTCCAGCGCCCGAGCTGGTCGCGGTCCTGGCTGGGGTCGTACTCCTTCCTGACCCACTTCGCGAGGAAGTCCCGGACCTTGCTCAGGTACGAGTCGTTGAACCCCATGTCCTCGCCGACGTCCGGGTACTTCCTGGGTTTCCTCCCGTCCGGGTTGTTCCCGACCGGCGACTCGGCGCGGAAGCGGTCGTCCGCGACGTCCTGCGCACGGAACACGCCCTTCGGCCTGCCGAGCTTCACGCCCTTGCGCTGGAACAGGCTCTCGTAGGGGTTGACCCGCGGGTGCCTCGGGTCCGCCACGTAGACGCCGTCCTTCAGCTGGCCGACCACGAACCGGTGCCCGCCCACGACCCCAGGCCCGACGCCCACGCTGTCGCCGTCGCCCCGCACGCTGCCGGTCCCGAGGTCCGCGGCCTTCCCGAACCTCGTGTGGATCGCGACGAGCTTCGCGCGCAGCGACGCTGGCGTGAGCTCGTCGATGGGCATCATGGCCGTGCTGCCGGTGTCCTTGTCGGTGAACACCGCGAGGTCCGGGCCGTGCGGCTGGTGCTGCACGCCGTTCCACACCGCGTCGTCGTCCATGACGACGATGAGCCGCGCGCGGTCGGCGGGCTCGTACGGCCACGCCTGGATCGTGGACGCGCCCTCGCCCCCGCCCTCGTCCGTCCAGCGTCCCTGTTCGTCGCGCGCCTGGTCCTCCTCGTACTTGACCACGTCGCCCGGCTTGCGCGTGCGCAGGATCTTCAGGTCCTTGTCGGGGAAGAGGCTCACGCGCGCGACGATGTAGTCGTCGCCCGCCCCGGGGTGCTCGAACGACAGGTAGCGGAACCCGTCGGCGCGGGCGCGGGACGCCTCGGACGCGATGAGCTCGTCGATCCGTCCGTCGCCCATCAGCTCGTCGTTCACCGCCGCGGCGATGTCGCGCGTCCTCCCCGGCTTCGCCTGGATCTCCCACACGCGGGGGACGCCGCCGGGCGTGCGGAGGATCTCGTTCGTGGCGTAGATCGCGGCCTCGCCGTGGGACGGCGCGAGGTACACGACGCCCGGCTTGAACCGCGTGCCCTTCCCGCTCGTGCCGTGGAAGACCACGCCCCCGCCCTCGTCGGTCCACTGGCCTTGGTCGTCGCGCGCCTGGCCGGGCGAGTACTTCGCGATGGGCCGGCGCGGGCCGACGGAAACGACGCGGCCGCCGCGGGACCCGACCCACTCGCGGGCCGCGGCCTCGTCGTCCAACGTCGTGTGGCGCTCCCACTTGCCGGTGTCCTGGCGCTTGCCCCACACCTCCACCGGGTCCGTGTCGAACTTCGGAGTCCGGACGTGGTAGTCGCTGGGCGACCTCGGCAGCTTGAGCCCCTCCCACCTCCCGCGCTCGTCGCGGTCCTGGTCGGGCGAGTACTTGTGGACGCCGGTCCCGGTCCCGTGCACGAAGTGCGGGAAGAGCGGGCCGCCCGGGTTGCTCCGCTCGTCCTCCGGCCTCCTGCTGCCAGTCGGCCGAGTGGGGACCAGCGTGAACGGCACGCCGACCGAGATGTTCGTCCCCTCCTCCCTGCTCACGCGGAGGAACCCGTTCACGTAACGTGAGCGGCGCCGACCGCCGAACGTACCCTGCTCGGGTGCTATCGTACCCGGACCGCCGGAGATCATCCCGCCGAACCCGTCCTTGAACGCGTCGTCCCAGAAGTCGTCCTCCGCCTTGGTCACGCGGCGCAGCGAGTCCACCGGGAGGAGCACGGTCCCCCCGCGGTCGCCCGGGCCGACGAGGTCAGTCCGCCTCCCGCCTAGCGCCATGAGCTTCGCGTAGAGATTGTGGTTCAGCGCGTCCGTCTCGACGTGCGTCGCGCCCTTCCTGTCCGCGTAGGCCACCAGCGCACGCACCAGCGAGCGGAGCTCGCCCGGCCGCGGCTTGACCGGCGTGTTCGGGCTGACCGTCAGGACGCCCGCGGCCGTCATGGCGTCGGTCCTAGCCTGGCCGGTCGGTCCGAGCCAGTCCACGAAGAGCGTCTTCCCGCCCGGGTCACGGGCGAGGTGGCCCTCCAGCTCCATGTTCCTGGTAGTGAGGTCGAACCGCCCGCCCGCGTTGATCCCGCCCGCCTCGTGCGTCCTGACCTCGTGCGCGGGCTTCACGTAGTCGAAGGGCGGCCTGGCCAGCGCGAGAGCGTCCGCCTTGGCCTCGTCCCAGCGATCCGCGGTGTAGTGGCGCACCGCCGCGCCCTCCGCCCCGTACGACATGAAGACGACGTCCGGGTGGCCGTACCTCGCGTAGTCCCAGCCCTCGGGCGCATGGTCGGGGTCGAACGCCATGCGGCCCGTCTCGCGGAACCCGTGCTGCCTGTAGAAGCCGGGCAGGTGCCCGTCGTAGGCGTCGAGCGTGAGCGCGCCCCTGCGCACCGCCTCGTCCACCGCCTCGCCGCCGGCGCCCCTCGGCCCGCCGTTGTTGAACACGTTCACGAGGTCGTGCTCGGGCGTGATCGCGAAGCCCACCTTGCCGCCGTGCCCGAGGAACAGGCGGTTCTGCAGCAGGCTCTCCGTGTCCGCCGGGCTGAGGAACTGCCTGCGCGACGACAGGTCCCTGGCCGCCGCGAAGTCCCGCGGCGCCGGCTCGTCCCACTCGGGGCGCTCGTCCGTCGCGGTCCCGCCGCCCTGGTCCGACCACCTGCCCCGCTCGTCCCGGTCCTGGTCCGGCGAGTACTTCTCCACCGCGTCCCGCGCCGCGAAGAACTCCTCGGGCGTGGCGCTGCGCCAGACCGCGCGCTTCGCGGCGGCGCCGTGCTTCCTGACCACGTGCTCGCGGAACGAGCCCCACGCGGCCTCGTAGTCGTGGCCGCCGCCCTGCGCGTCGTCGAGGTAGCGGACCATGGACACGTCGGTGGGGACGCGCGCGCCGCGCTCGCCGGTCGAACGGTGGTACTCGTCGCTCTCCTTGCGCAGCGTGTTCAGGTTCAGGAGCTCGACGCCGACCTTCTTCCCCTCCCCGTCCGCGAAGCGCGCGTACTCCCAGGCTGGCGCGTCGTCCTCCTCCATCTCCGACGCCCGCTCGTGCTCCGCGCTGCCCTCGCTGTATCGGCCCGCGATCGCGTCGGTGAACGCCCTGCGGACGGCAAGTCCGTCGGGCTGCTTCCAGTTGAAGCCCTGCATCGGCCAGACCTGCGCGCCGGTCACCGCGTCGTCGCGGTCGGAGATGGCGTCGAGCTCGACCTTCACCACGCCCGCCTTCCGGTACATCGCGTCGGACGAGACCGCGAGGAGCGACCCGATGCCCTGGCCCTGGCGCTCCGGGTCGTCGACGAAGAAGTTGTCGTGGTGGACGCTCGACCCCTCAGGGTCCAGGTGCAGCGTGCGCGTGAAGCGCGCGACGCCCGTGTCGCCGTCCCACACCTTCCCCGAGACCATGATCGCGCCCTCCCCGGTGTCGCGGACCTTCAGCGCGACGCGGAGGTCCCCGGGCAGGCCCGGCGTGTAGGCGCCGACCACGTCGTCGAGGCCGATCTGCGAGTTCGTCCCGCTCGCGACCATGCCGTCCAGGCGCGCGCCTTCCTCGGTCAGCGCGCCCGACTCGTCATAGAGCTTCGTGACGTAGCCTCCGGTGTCGAACCCCACGGCCTCCTTCCAGTCGTCCGCCTGCTCCGGCTTCCGCGGCACGACGCCGAAGTCCGGCTTGACCTTGGTCCCTGGCTTGTCCGGCTCGAAGGGCACGTCGTCGCGCGCCCGCTCCCTGGCCCGCTCCCGGGCGTCCTCCGCCTCCTGCGCCCGCGCCTCCGCGTCGCTGAAGCTCTCAGGCCGGTCCTCGGGGCGCAGCCTGGCCCGCGCGGCGTCGGCCTGGCGCCTGGCCTCGTGCGCCGCCTCGTCCGCGGCCACGTCGGCGGCGCTGGCGCCCAGCACGCCCCCGCCGCCCGAGGTCCACCTGCCGGCGTCGTCCCGGTCCTGGTCGGGGGAGTACTTGAGGACGCTCCGGCCGACCATCTCCAGGAGCTCGCCCATCGTCACGTCCGGCCGCTCGCCCCCGGCCGACTTGGCCTCCGGCGTCAGGAAGCCCGGCTCGTCCACGTGGCGCCCGGGCGGCCTCTTCGGCCAGTCGGGCGGCTCCGTGGGCCCGGCGCCTGCCCCGCCCATGCCGTCCGCCTCCTTGGACGCCCCCGTGCGCAGCCACAGGGCCGCCAGGGCCTCGCTGGGCCCGTGGACGTACGTCGCGGCAGCCTGGACCGCCGTGACGCCTCCCGGGGCCATGCCGGAGCCCTCGCTGGGCCTCCAAGCGAGGCACCGGTCCACCGCGGCCTCCAGCTCCTCGTCCGCCCGGCAGACCACCTGCAGCGGGAGGACCACGTGCGAGCCCGCGGCGGGCATCAGGCCGCGCAGGAGCTCCAGGCGCTCCTCGGCCGGGGTGCCGGTCAAGTCGCCGTCCAGCACGAGGAGGTCGCTCGGCATGAAGACCGGGTTCGCCACGAGGTCGGCGCATAGCACGC
>Ga0137448_1000006_pt1 | contig 36177 bp, 49 predicted proteins | sample EasRivERMGT418_2_FD_102316 | JGI IMG/M metagenome (GOLD analysis project Ga0137448, IMG submission 102316) | Soil microbial communities from meander-bound floodplain in the East River, Colorado, USA - East River MetaG ERMGT418_2 | ecosystem: Environmental > Terrestrial > Soil > Floodplain ... | reverse complement strand
TTCGCGCCTTAACACGTGAGAAAGCAATTAAACACCGCGACGAAATTAAAGAATACATCGCTAAAGAGTTCAAAGCTGAAAACGTTTTAGCTATTGATAAAAAGCACTACAAAGCTTATCAAATCTATTTAAATAGCCTGGACTAATGGCAAAACCAAAAGAACGCGACCACGCCTTTTTAAGCGCGTCGGGCGCTTATCGGTGGCTTAATTGCACACCGTCTGCAATGCTGGAAAGCAAAGAACCAGAAAGTACTTCGGTATATGCTGACGAAGGAACGCTCGCCCACGAATTAGGTGAACTTGAAATTAAGAATTCGTTAAAACTGGTTGAGAACGCGGAGTACACAGAAAGGCGATCTATAATAGAGCGTAGCTTGTTGTTTAACGCGGATATGGATCGGCAAGTTGACAAATACGTGCATTTCGTTTTAGAGGAGTTTTCTGACTCACAAGCAAAGACAAAAGACGCGATCCTGCTATTAGAAGAACGTGTAAGCTTGGAAAGATATATTCCTGAAGGCTTCGGGCGTTGCGATGCAATTATAATAGCAGACGGTTTAATGAAGGTGATCGATCTCAAGTATGGTCAAGGCGTCTGGGTTGATGCAAAAGAAAACCCGCAATTGATGTTATACGGTTTGGGAGCTTTAGACGCCTTTAGTTTAATGTATGACATTAGCGTAGTACAGTTGATCATAGCTCAACCGCGTTTAGACAATTGGTCTGTTTATGAGATTACAGCTAAAGACCTAAAGCATTGGGCGGAGCATTTTGTAAAACCAAAAGCAGAGCTAGCAACAAAGGGCGCTGGTATACAATACGCAGGTGACTGGTGTAAATTCTGCAAAGTGAAGGCTAAATGCGCAACGCTTGCAAGCCAATGCCTGAAGGTGGCAAACCACGAATTCCGGGATCCACATCTTTTAACAGACACCCAGCTGATCGATGTTTATAAAAAACAACCTATGATCTTGGATTGGATCGGCGCCGTTGCTGAATTCCTTTTAAAAGAGGCGATCAACGGTAAGAATTGGCCCGGGTACAAGTTGGTAGAAGGTAGATCAAACCGTTGCTACCGGGATGAATACGAAGCGATCGACGTGCTATTGACAAAGGGATACACTCGAGAGGAAATATTTAACATTAAACTAAAGGGCTTAACTGATTTAACTAAGCTTTTAGGCAAGGATAAATTCAATTCACTGATTGATCCTCTGCTTATCAAGCCCCCTGGAAAACCTGTTTTAGTTGAAAACTCAGATAAGCGCCAAGCGTTGGGCGGAGTAGACAGCGCAAAGAATGATTTTAAAATAGATTAACGTATGAACGATGAAAATTTAGTAACAAAAGTGGTCACACCTAGAGATGAATTAGTTCGGTTTAGTTATGCTCACGTATTCGAACCAACTTCGATGGAAGAAGGTGGACAATTAAAGTATTCGGTTTCAATTTTAATTCCAAAGGAAAACAAAAAAACTTTGAAACTGATCGAAGCTGCTTCTGAAGCTGCTAAAATCGCAGGAAAACCACTTTGGAAGGGTAAAATCCCAACTGCGTTTAAACACGAATTGTTAAGAGACGGCGACGAAGAGCGCCCGGATGACGACGTTTACGCAGGAACTTATTTTATCAATGCAAAGTGTAATAACAAACCAACGATCATCGATGAAAAAGGCGTTAAACTAACAACCGATGACGAATTTTATTCGGGTTGTTATGGCTGCGTATCTTTTAACATTTATCCGTATGCTAAGGGATCAAATGGCATTGCAGCCGGATTAAACAACATTCTTAAATTAAAAGACGGTACACGTTTAGGCGGTGGTTCAAATGCTTATGATGACTTTGGCATTGAGCATGATGATCTTTTCTAATTTTTCTTTACTTTAGTAGGCTCTTGAAAAAAGAGCCTACTTAATACTGCGATTTTTATGGACAACATTTTTATTGATATTGAAACATATTGCGATCTTGACTTGTCAGATGTGGGTGTTTATAAATACGCCGCTGATCCAAGCTTCGAGATCCTTTTATTCGCATATGCCATAAACGATCAACCGGTTCAGATATTGGATTTGACTGACAACCTGATCGAAGATCACCAACTAATTGAAACACTATTAAAAAACAAAGGATTGCACGCCCATAATGCCAATTTTGAACGTGTTTGTCTAAACAAAAGCTACTTCGAAACGAATATTTCACAATGGTTTTGTACAATGGTTAAAAGTGCATATTGCGGCCTTCCTTTGATCCTGGACGATATAGCGAAAGCGTTAAACATCAAAGGTAAATTGGAAGGTGGCAAGGCCCTTGTTAACTTCTTTTGCAAACCCTGCAAACCCTGCAAACCAACAAAAGCAAACGGCGGACGTTTACGCAACACTAAAGAGACGGATCCAGAAAAATGGAATTTGTTCAAAGAATATTGTATACAGGACGTGGAAGTGGAAAGATCTAACCATAACACGTTAGCTAAATACACAATGCCCGCTATTGATTGGTATGATTATATTTTAGATCAGGAAATCAACGATCGCGGCATTGAAATTGACTTAGAATTTGCCAAAGCAGCCTCCGAAATAGATGTAAGGTTTAAGAATAAAACCTTACAACAAATAAAAACAATCTCAGGACTAGACAACCCTAACAGCTTGCACCAACTCAAACAATGGATATTTGATCACACCGGCAAAAGATATGAAAGCCTGGACAAAGAACATATTGATCCTATCATAGAAAAATTGGGCGCTGGCATTGTTAGGGATGTCTTACAACTCAGGAAAAAATTAGGACGTACAAGCGTCAAAAAATATAATGTCATGCTTTTAAGCGCGGGCAAAGATAAAAGAAGTAGGGGACTGTTTCAATTTTATGGGGCAAATAGGACGGGGCGTTGGGCTGGTAGACTTATACAACTCCAGAATTTGCCCCGCAATACTATGAAAGATCTTGATTTAGCCCGAGAGGTTATCAAAGAAAATGATTTTGAATTAGCTTATTTACTTTTTGACGACGTTCCAAGCGTTTTGTCCCAATTGGTAAGAACAGCTTTTGTCGCGCCCGAAAACAAAACCTTCGCAGTTGCCGACTTTTCAGCAATTGAGGCAAGGGTGATCGCATGGCTCGCGAACGAAACCTGGAGGCTCGACATATTTAACACCCATGGCAAAATATACGAAGCGAGCGCCTCCAAAATGTTTGGTGTTCCTATTGAAGAAGTAACAAAGGGCTCAGTAACCAGAGAGATAGGAAAAGTATCGGAGCTAGCTTTTGGATTTGGCGGTGCTGTGGGGGCTTTTGAAAAAATGAGTGCAGGCAAGATAAAATTGTCCAAAGCTGAAATGAAAAAGTTTGTATTTCTTTGGCGCAAAAACAATCCAAACATTGTAAAATTGTGGAGTGTTACCGAAGATTATGCAAAGGCTGCGTTAAATAACCCCCGCAAATACTTTGAGGGTCCAGGGCCCGCCAAAATTGGATATTTGTATGATGGGTCAGTTTTACAAATAAAACTTCCTTCAGGTAGAAGCCTGTTTTATCAGGAACCCTGCTACACAATTAATAAATTTAAAAAGCAAACTATAAGATATAAGGGCCTAGATCAGGAAACTAAACAATGGACTTGGATCGAAACCTATGGCCCTAAATTAGTAGAAAATATAGTGCAGGCGATCGCCCGTGATCTTTTGGCTTTCGCAATGCAAACTTTAAATGATCACGGCTGTCATATTGTTATGCACGTGCATGATGAAATAATAGCAGAAGTTTGGCAAAAATATTGTGAAATAGAGCTAAAGGATATGATTGAATTGATGTGTATAAAACCTGAGTGGGCTAAAACTTTGCCACTCAATGCAGATGGATATTTAACTAAATATTATAAAAAAGATTAGTATGGATAATAACGCAAAACATACCCAGGCAGCGCGTGAAGCTGCAAAAGAATTTATCAAAGCCTACGAACCCGGGCAACTGGTAGAAATTCTCGAAGTTATTAGACAAGAGTTACAATGGCATTTAGATCGAATGATCGAACGGGCGGAGGATTCAGTAAAAGAACAAAGCGAGTTAATAAAAATTTTAAATAAACATTTGGAAAGTGTTTAATTTGATAATTTTTATTATCTTTACACCGCCTTAAAAACAGCCTGTGAAAAATATTTAAGTCCAAATTTAGAGATCGGCGGGGTGGCGTGGCTGTTTACCTCAACATTTCTAATATTTGGACTTTTTAATTCTAAACTTTTAATTCTAAACTTTTAATTCTTAATAATATGATACTGTATAAAGCGTATGCCAAACAAGTAAAATCAGAGATCGTTATAGAATTCAAAGAATTCGAAGTTTTAACAGAATCGGATCACTACTATAATATCTTTAGTAAAGGATCCCCCAAAAGAGTACGTAAAAATGCTAAAAGCCCCTTTGCTAGTAAAGATAAAAAACAAGCTTTGGAAAGCCTAATACATTACTTAGAGGGCCTTAAATTTAGCGGAATGCCTAGAGTGAGCAACGGATGTGCTTTTTTAAGTATAGCAACAAAAAAAGCACAAAACATATTAAATTCACTATGATACACGACGGCAATCTGGATATTGCAACCGGACTAAGTGCCAAAAGCAAGCTTTGGCGCAACAAGCAAATGACATGGTCTAAATTTGTTAAACGGATTAGCGAAACAAATAAAACCAATGAAACGCTTGCAGACTTTGTAAAAGCTACCAAAGAAGAACAATCAAAAATTAAGGATGTTGGTGGATATGTGGGCGCTTATTTGCGTGCAAGCCGTCGAAAACCTGAAAATGTAATACACCGGCAATTACTTACTTTGGATCTTGACTTTGCAAAAGCTGATCTTTGGTTTGATTTTACATTGCTTTTTGATTGCGCCGCGATTCTGCACAGTACCCACAAACACAGCGCCGCCGCGCCACGGTTTCGTTTATTGATTCCTTTAGATCGTGAGGTTTCCAGCGACGAATACGTGGCGATCGCGCGTAAAGTTGCAGGAGATATCGGGATCGAATTGTTTGATAACACTACTTTTGAAACAAATAGATTAATGTTTTGGCCCTCAACGCCGATCGATCAGGATTATTATTTTGAGTTTCAAGATGGGACGTGGTTAAATGCTGATCAAATTCTTAATTCTTATCTTGATTGGACTGACACAACGCAGTGGCCCACTGCTACAAAAGTAATTGAAGAAATTAAGAACAACGCCACAAAGCAAGCCGATCCGGAATTGAAACGGGGCTTAATCGGTGCATTTTGCCGGGCTTACGATATTCACGCGGCGATCGAAACTTTCCTAAGTTCTGAATATAAACGGCTTGACGGTGATCGATACACTTACGTGAAGGGATCAACCTCAGGGGGCTTGATAACTTATGATGACAAATTTTCCTACTCACATCACGGGACGGATCCTACAAGTGGCATGTTATGCAATGCCTTTGATTTAGTAAGGGTACACAAGTTTGATCATTTAGGGCCTGAAAAAAGCCTTAAAGAAATGGAAGACCTTTGTAAACAGGATGAAAACACAAGGATTCAGATCGCAAGTGATACTATAGACTCTGCAAAATTTGATTTTGGGATTTCTGAGATTGAGCCAGTTGATCTGAATTGGGCTAAAAATTTGGAGGTTGATGGACGCGGCGCATATCTAAGCAGTTCTACAAACATAAACCTAATCTTTGCAAACGATCCCAGGTTAAAAGGAAAGTTCAAACAAAATGAATTTGATAATAAAAAATATGTATGTGGAAATTTGCCCTGGAGACTTGTAAAAACCCCGGAGCCTGTTAAAAATGTTGACTTTTCAGGCGTTCGAAATTACATTGAAACCGTTTATAAGATTTCAGGATCCCTAAAAATTGACGACAGTTTGAATTTAGAATTTGAACGCAACATATTTCATCCTGTAAAAGACTACTTAGGATCTTTACAGTGGGACGGCGTGGATCGTGTTGATAATTTGTTAATTGATTATTTTGGATCAGACGACAATGTTTATACACGTGAAGCAATCCGTAAAATGCTAGTGGGCGCCGTTGCAAGGATTTATGATCCGGGCGTTAAATTCGATTTAGTCCTTACTCTGGTAAGCGAAGAGGGCACCGGCAAAAGTACTTTCATTAAAAAGCTTGGCAAAATGTGGTTTTCTGATACCTTTATGGGTGTCCAGGGTAAAGAGGCCCTGGAGCAAATACAGGGTTGCTGGCTAATTGAAATGGCAGAACTCGCAGGGCTCCGCCGGGCGGAGGTTGAAGCGGTAAAGCATTTCATTACGAAACAGGAAGACACCTTCAGGCCTGCCTATGGCCACGTTGCTGAAACATATAAAAGGCAATGCGTATTCTTTGGAACTACAAACGATCTGGCTTTCCTGAAGGAAGCAACGGGCAACCGGAGGTTTATGCCTATCGATGTTTTTCCGGAAATGATCACAAAAGACGTTTTTTCAAAAGAGTTCGATAGCGAAATAGATCAGATTTGGGCTGAAGCTGTTTATTTATATCGTAAAGGCGAAAGCTTGTTTTTAAGTAAGGAGGCTAATTTGATTGCAAACGGCGAAAGAAGGAACCACACAGAAATAGATGAACGTACTGGTACAATAGAACAATTTTTAGAGCGCAAATTGCCGTCAAATTGGAATGAATTAGATACGGACGCCCGAAAGATCCTACTCTATGACAAAGAGCCTACAGAAGGCGAAAAAAGGCAGTTTGTTTGTATATTTGAGATATGGTGTGAATGTCTGGGTAACAAGCAAAGTGATGCAAATAGGTACAACACGAAGGATATTAACCAGATTTTAAAGAGTTTACCAGAGTGGGAATCTTGCAAATCAACTAAAAATTTCAGTATTTATGGAAAACAAAGATATTACAGGCGAAAAGTTCAAAGTACTTAGCTTATTTGACGGTATGAGTTGCGGCCAAATTGCATTAAACAGGGCTGGGATCAAATATGATAACTATTTTGCAAGTGAAATAGATAAATATGCTATTCAGGTAACACAAGCAAATTACCCAAACACGATCCAAATTGGAGACGTACGAAATATAATAGATCTTGACTTACCTAAAATTAATATGCTGATCGGTGGCTCACCTTGCCAGGGCTTTAGCTTTGCGGGTAAACAATTAAATTTTGAAGATCCCCGGAGTAAGCTATTTTTTGAATTTGTACGTTTGAAAAATGAGTTAAACCCTGAAGTGTTTTTATTGGAAAATGTCAGGATGAAAAAAGAACACCAAAGAGTCATTTCGGATCTTTTGGGCGTCGAACCGATTGAAATAAACAGCGCTTTGGTAAGCGCCCAAAGTCGAAGGCGTCTATATTGGACAAACATAAAAGGAATAGAGCAACCTAATGACAAAGGAATCTATTTAAAAGATATATTGCAAAACGAAGTTGATGAAAAGTATTACATTTCTGAAAACACGGCAAATAGAGCGCGCGTTCAAACACAAATTAGAGAAAAACACCAAAAATCTTTTTGTTTAGCTGCTACAATGCACAAAGGCGCCCAAAGCAACGGTATGACCTGTGTTAAAATGGTAGGACGGCGTTTAGACGAAAACGGATTGCGCAAAGATTATTCAGATAACCCGGTAAAACAAATTTTAGAACCGGCGCCGGAGGGTAAAAGCAATTGCTTAACTACTGTAGAAAAGGACAATCTTATTTTTAATAGATCTGGGCACCCCAAAAAAGAACAACTAAAAGCAGCATGTTTGACTGTCGCAGGAAATAGCGGCGGCAATCATTCTGATATGGATCTGATAAACTGTAGATCTGCACTTCGTAGGTTAACACCTATCGAATGCGAGCGACTGCAAACGGTGCCCGACAATTATACTAATTTTGTTAGCGATACGCAAAGATATAAAATGCTGGGCAACGGATGGACGGTTGACGTAATTACTCATATCTTTGAAACATGGTTGAAAAAGAAAAAACAATAGAGCGCAAATTTAAACAAGCTGTTAAAGACGCTGGGGGCTGGTCTTTAAAGCTATTACCCTATCTTGTTAAAGGGTTGCCAGATCAAATTGCACTTTTACCCGGCGGCGTTGTTTTCTTTGCGGAGATAAAAACAACTGGAAAGTTACCAACTAAAGTACAATTGTTTGTGCACGGTAAAATTAGGAAATTAGGGTTTAAAGTTTATGTAATTGATTCGACAAATGAAATATCAAGGATCAAAGAGATTAATTAGTAAAGAGATTTTATCTATAATTCTGAAAAATAGAAAGCCCGGTCAATATTATGTTGAGCCCTTTGTGGGCGGGGCCAATACGATTGATAAAGTAGAAGGCTTGCGAATTGGATCAGACATAAACCCATATTTAATAGAGTTGTTAAAGGCTTTGCAGAATGGCTGGACACCTGCTATTAATTATACAGAATCAGAATACAACGAAATTAAAAACAACAAAGACTTTTACCCTCTGGAGTTGGTTGGTTATTTCGGTTTTCAGCTATCCTACGGAAGCAAATTTTTTGCAGGTTGGTGCAGAGATAACCAGGGATCTAGAAACCACCGTTTTGAAGCTTACCAAAACGTTGTTAAACAGGCTCCGAATTTAAAAGGAATAGATCTTTATTGTTGTGATTATATGGATTTAGAAATTCCACTAAAAAGCATAATTTATTGTGACCCACCGTACAGGGGTACGACCAAATATAAAACAAAAAACTTCGATCACAATGAATTTTATGGCTGGTGTTATGCTAAAGCTCTGGAGGGCCACAATATTTTTATTAGCGAGTACGATATGCCAAAAGAGTTTGATTGTATTTGGCAAAAACAAGTAAGCAGCTCTTTAACAAAGGATACAGGATCAAGAAAAGCAGTTGAAAAACTATATACAATCTTATGATAGTCAATTGTGCCCACTGTGGTAAACAAATTAAAATAATTCCTGCAAAGCTCAGAAAACAAAATTTTTGTTCTATGCTTTGTAAAGTGCAATTAGGCCGGGCTTATTTCTTTTGTGATTATTGCGGAAAGCCCGGATATAAAAGAGTTAGTGCAGTTTCAAATTTTAATTTCTGTGATCAGCAATGTAAAAGTAACCATTTTAAAAAGTAGATATATGTTAAAAATTATCAAATCAAGTACTTACAAAGGTTTACTAGAAAGCCTTAAAAATCTGAATTCCTTAATCACTATGCCAGACGATGAAAAGGAATTGAGACGTAGAAAAACCATGTTGGAAAACATGCTAAAGGATGTGAATGACCGTTTGCAAAGGATCCACACTTTGAACAAAAAGATCAGATATGCGAAACGAAACTGATTTACACCCTTATCAGATCAGAGGGCGTGATCATTTATTAGATTTTGATCACGCTGGTTTATTCTTTGAAATGGGCTTGGGCAAAACGGTCACTACTTTGACAGCTTTAAACATTCTAATGTTTGAAACATTCCAGATAAGCAGCGTTTTAATAATAGCACCTAAAAGGGTCGCCGAAAGCGTTTGGATCGATGAAATTTCAAATTGGTCGCATCTTGAGCACCTGACTTTGTCAATTGTGCAAGGAACCGAAAAGCAAAGGAATGCAGCCCTAAAAAAGCAAACTAATATTTATACAATTGGCCGCGACAACGTAGCTTGGCTTTGTGGAAAATTTGGAGGTCAAACACTACCCTTTGACATGCTAATAGTTGATGAAAGCAGTTCTTTTAAAAACCCGGCGTCTTTAAGGTTCAAAGCCCTTAGACGTACGATCCCAGGCTTTAAGCGTGTTGTAATTTTAACTGGCACGCCGGCCCCGAATAGTTTAATAGATCTCTGGTCTCAGATCTATTTATTAGATCGCGGCGAGCGTCTGGGCAGGGGTATAACAGCCTACAGGGATCAATTTTTCAAACCAAACCAGCGCAACGGCCCGACTATTTTTAATTATAAGCTGAAGGAAAACGCGCAACAAGAGATTTTTAATAAAATAGGTGACATTTGTATTAGTATGAAAGCGGCGGACTATTTAGATTTGCCTCAAAGGATCATAACTGATGTAAGTATCAAATTTGACGACGAATTACAAAAAAAATATGATGACTTCGAGAATGAACAAATTTTAGAAATTCTCAATTCACTTGGAGAGGATCAGAATATCACAGTTCTAAACGCCGCTGCTTTGTCTAATAAGTTACTCCAGTTTGCAAACGGCGCCGTTTATGATGAAAATAAGAATTACCATGAGATCCATGATTTAAAGTTGGAAGCTTGTAAGGAGTTGGTGGAAAATGCAAACGGATCGCCCGTGTTAATTGCCTGGACATATAGACACGATCTTTACAGGCTTAAGGAATACCTGAAGGGCTACAAATGCCGTGAACTTAATACCGATCAGGATATAAAAGATTGGAACTCCAGCAAAATTGAAGTTCTTTTAATGCACCCGGCAAGCGGCGGGCACGGTTTGAATTTACAAGCCGGTGGGCATATTATAATTTGGTTTGGTCAAACGTGGAGTTTAGAACTATACCAGCAACTAAACGCCCGTTTAGACAGACAAGGGCAAACAAAGCCGGTTCTAATATACAGGCTTAAAGCTGTAAACACACTAGATACTAAAGTGTTGAAATCTTTGGAGGGCAAGGATGAAACACAAGAAAGTCTATTGCAAGCTGTAAAAGCCAAGATCCTAAATTATGTAAAAACCCGGTCTAATTAATATAATTAACAGACCGGGAAAAACCAAAATCAAACAGACCTTTTACAAAAGGCTAAAACAATATTTTTCTTTTTTACTTTGTCCATTTTTAACCTTGCTATTTTCACACCTAACAAGTGTCCAAATAACAGAAAAACCAAAGCTAGTGCAAACATTATAGACCAGTTATTTAGCATCAATTTTCATTTTTAAAAGTGCCATAATTTCCTTATGTAATTCATGATATCTTTGATCATGTTCTTTTAAAGCCGCTTCGTACCTATCGATCAAAGCTTGTTTATCCTTTTCAGCGGTTGCCTCTCTTTTTATATTTTCTCTATAAGAGCTGCGGGAATACCAAATTAGAATTGATAGCAATAAACCTAAAAAACCAAGTTGTACGAATTCGTTATTTATCGAAGTCTGGGCAGTAGTTTGAGCGCCCAAAATAAAAAGAACCGTTGTAGGTATGTAATTATAAGTCATTTATATAATCCTGCATTTCAACTATCTGCTTGTCCATAACGCCCCAAATCATACCATCTAAAGTATCCTTTACTGTTTTTAATTGCGCTGGAGTCAACTCTATAGAATCCTGATCCGTTATAAAAAGATCGATCATTTTAAAATTTTCTCTCATTTGCCCAATAGTGACACCTTGAGCTGCTTTAGATTCAAAGCATAAAGCTACTAAATCAAAGTAGCTTGTTTTTTGTCCGTTTTTTAATACAATTGTTTTGTTTTCTATTCGATTTTTTTTTTTTTTTAAGCGTGAACTATTGCGACCAGGTCAGGATAAGTAGAATTAAGATAAAAAGCCCCCACCGTTAAACCTCCAGATAAAGCCGCGGCGTTGCTTGCATATGTTGGCAACCCAGCAACTTGTAGCCCTGAAGTTGGTGATACAGTCCCAACGCCCACGTTACCACGTAGCACTGTCTTAATAATGCTGGTATTCCCGACAGTAACCGTATTAGATCCGTTTCCTATAGCTCCGGAGCCTATTATTATTTGATTTGTTTCGCTGTCTGCATTTGCCCGGCAACTATCTCCAATAAATATAGAGTTGTTACCGTTTTCATGATGCGTAATGCCATTTGCTAGATAGTTTCCTGAATTTCTGCCTATGAATATATTTTGATAGCCTGTTATGTTGTAAAAACCAGCCATAAATCCAAAGCAGGAATTTTGATATCCTGTGGAATTCGTGTATAAAGAAAGGTTTCCAAAGGCAGCGTTTTGATAACCAAGCGTATTTCCTTGCATTGCCGAAAATCCATGTACCGAATTTTCATACCCCTTCGTGTTATTCACAAAGGCAGATCCCCCAACTACAGAATTATAAGAAGCTTCAAACGCATTGTTTGCCGTTTGCCCCATTGTGAAATTACCGGCATTTTCACCAAAGAAAATATTTTTTCCATCTGGTACAGCTGTTAATCCTGTAGGGTGCTTATAATTATGTAGGAAAAAGTTACCCGCCTTGTATATAACCCCTAAACCGGTTGCGGTTGTATTTGGGAGCATTAACCGGGTACTTAATGCCAAGTCTCCCGAAAATGTTTTAGCCCCGGCGATAGTTTGAGTCTGATCGTTAACATGCCCCCAGGTTACACCAGCCCCAGCCAGTTCCTTACCTGTTGTATTGTTGTGAGATACGACACTAGAAGCCAACAAAGGTGTTTGAACAAAAGCAAAATTATCGATTCCTGAGTAGTGCAATGTTGCAGTTTTAGCCCCGCCGGTTGTTTGGGCAGAGACCTTCAAAACAAGCCTATCGGTACCAAGCAAAGTGATCGCGGCTTGCACGGCTTCCACCTGGTGCTCTATTAGATCAGTTGTAGTTACGTCGGGGCTCGACATTGTAAACAGAAATGTTTCAGCACCCCCTGAAGCTCTTTTGTACATGTCCCAATGCACAATATTTTGTCCGGTAACCGAGCTAAATTGCACGTGTGCATGCATAATCCAAAGCCCAGCTGGGATCGACGTTGCACCCGGCTGCCCGATCGGCGTTGCATAAGCATCAAACAACACGGTATTAGCATTTATATTAATCGTTTCAATTTGTTCTACAATCGTAACAGGCACCCTCAAAAGTTCTTCATATGTTGCTATGTCGCCGGCATTGTGATCCAGATAATACACGATCGCGCCTTCGAACTGTTGCGATTGGTCAACCAATTTAAGCAACTCAACCCCATCGTATTGGTAGATTATAGCGGGATCTAGGGACGTGTCCGTAACCATTTGACTATTTAACAACGGCTGATCGTACCAAGTTGTAATATCTATTGCAGTGTATATCCTGAAAGTGTCCGAAGTTACATAAATGTCACCTGGATTTGTGGTTGAAATGTCGGGACGATCTACAAACAACCCGACGCCCAAATTAGCCAAAACGTTAGCGGTCAAATATCCTTTAACTATTTGTTCGAAATAGTCCCAACGTATGTTTATACCACCGGCAACGCCCGGAGATCCAAAAGCTAAACGCTGTGAGGCGTCGGGCTTCGACGGCGTTGTAATTAAAGGCTGGCTAAATAATTCTTTTGGCATTATCTATAAGTTTTTCGTATAGTTGTCAACTTTGGCACAAAAACAGATTGCTTATTATTACAATGAAACAAAGGGTATTTAGAACTATTCTTAATAATGAATTGCACCATTAAATCAAAATCGCTTTGCGCTATTTCTTCGGCGTCCCTTTGCTCTCTTTTAACCGCGCCCTCACTTAGTGGACTGGTCTCAGTTCTGTTTTGTCTTACCATTCCTGTAAAAGTGTCCGCTTGGTCAGAAATACCCACATACTTAGCATAATTCATAAAAGCCAATTGGTATTTGATACCTTCGAACTTTACCTTTTGATTGTGGCAATCTGAGAAGGTAGATCCATTTAACAAAGCCACGTTATCGGTTGCCGTTGGGTTTGTCTGTATGTCGAGTAAAAAAGCCGATCCAATAAGTTTTTTATACTTACCGTTCTCAACCTCTTTTTGCAGCTGATCAAAATTTTTAACCCCGCCTGTTATTTTAACAGCGTTTGCCCAATTCGGGCTTATTGCTTTGATTGTATTTTGTTCACTAAGGGTTAACAGAGCCGCCATTTTCAATTATTTTTGGTGTTCCAATCATTTTACGGGCCTTATCTTCAGGTATCCCGTATATCTCTTTAACTATTTCCACCGCCGCCTCAACGTCTGCCGCGCCTGTGGTAACAGCCTTTTGTAAATCTAACAACGCAGTAACCCCGCCGACGGATCCTTTTAGCAGGGCTTGCGATTTGATCCGCTCTAGCTCTGCTTGATCTACCTGCTCCCCTTGCTTTTGTTCAACCATCGCCAAAGGTTTTATATTCCAATTGGTGTTTTCGGCCAATGTTGGATTGATGAAATTAGTAAAAATTTCTTTGAAAGCCTCCGAAATCTCTTTTCGATCATCTTTAGTAATAGCGTTGAAATAATTAGTTGCCTGGACCATGGCCTCCGCCGAAGGGGTACTCAACTTATTTTCTTCATAGTCAATAAGTATGGCCGGCATACCCTTTGCCGACTTTCTAATATTGTTTGCAATTTTGGGATCCCACTCTCTAAACTTGTCATCATCCAAAGCGCTATCTAATTGATCAAACGCAAAACCCTGGCGATCTGAAAATTCACCATTTTCGTTTAATTCATCTTCAATAATCCAAAGCCCATCGCCGTCAACGCCCAAAGAACGCCGGGCGCTATCTGCTAATTCTTTTTTCTTGCCTTCGCTTAAACTTTCCTGAATACGCAAAATAGTTTTCTTAAAAAAACCGTTTCGCGTTTGTCTATTCCTAAATAAACCAAGTTGCGCTTCAGTATCACAATCAAGGTACGATTCATCAAACATTGACAGAGGGTATAAGAATTCGTCATCGGTAAATAAGAAATATATCTGACCTTTATATTTTTTGAGATCGCCCGCTTTTTTTATTTGGCTCTGTATAACTTGCAAATTCGGGTTGAAAACGTTAAAATCCTTTATTAATTTAGGATCATATTTTTTGCCGTTTTCTTTGTCTTTGGCCCAATTGTCATAAATTAAGATCTTAGCCGTGTAGTTAACGTCATCCGTTAAGGCAAAACGGCAATTTTTAAACGGTTTTACATGCACATTCGCGATCTTGCCCTCTCTTGTATAGTTGCATTGGATATAGGCCCCGGAATGTTTAGAGATGGAACTTGTTACAAATCTTAATAGCTTTTGGATTGTTATCTCTTTACCCCTCACATCCTTACCAACTACAATCTCATTTATAGGGGCTTCAAAACCAGCGCCCGCCAAAAATTTAGAATAAACATTTGAGCACGCTTTGGCAGTGACAGATCCGTTTATGATTTTTTCCATCATTTGCGGGTAGTCATTATTTTCGCCGAAGAACATAATCCCATTAACCCCGTCATCAACCCTTTTAATGGTTTTGCTAGGTCGGATAACTACGCGGCTATCTATTTCGCTGTTTATTAATTTTTGGCCTGCCATTTTATAGTAAGTCGTTATTAACTTCTTTGAACAGAATTTCTCTAAGATCTTGCTTAGTTTGATTTGCTTTGTTTAGACCTAATTTTTTAACGGCTTTTTGCATTTCGCTAAAATTATCACGTAACATAATTGCGCATAAATCAGTTTCATCCTTGGTTTCATCCTTGGTTTCATCCTTGGTTTCATCCTTGGTTTCATCCTTGGTTTCATCCTTGGTTTCATCCTTGGTTTCATCCTTGGTTTCATCCTTGGTTTGTGGCAAAACCTCAAAATCAGATTCCTTTAAAACTCCGATTTTCAGATACTCCGCTGCTTCGGAGTCGCTTAAAGTTTCACCAAATATGTGAACATGGCCGGCGATCAATTTGCCGTCCTTATCAAAAACGCCTGGTATGTACATAAGTCCTTTAAACTTAGTTACGCAGGTTCTTTGCAAAATTTCTTTTATCATTTTTTCGTCGATTTTGATTTGATTATAATACCTAACTTGTGAGGCCCTACAAATTCGGGGGGCCCCTCCCTGTAAATAGAATGTGGAGTATATTCTAAGTAGATCTAAAGAATGCCGAGAGGCTATTACCTGATCGACATTCATATTTAATATAGTATTTAACTTATCTAGCATTATTGTACAACTTCCTGACTTTCAAGCATTGCCAACGTTAAAGCATAATTTGTTAATAAAACGGTAAACCATGGGTAAGCTTCAGCGGCTCCGTCCTGACTTGCCATTTCAACGGCGATAGCACCGTCGATGTCGTTAGCAGTCCAATTCAAAGCAGTTTTATACAAGCCGTTCTTAACACCGAAAGCCCTAAAAGTACCATCGCCGCCGGCTACTTTGTCAATCATTTGTACAACTACGAAAAGATCGTCAAGTGCGCTTATATTTTCAACGTCCGCGGTTTTGAATTCAAAGCCCTGGAAATTAAATTTATGCTGGTATCTGTCAGCCCGATCAGGGGCTAAAATGAGAGACGATCCTGGGTTTAAAAGCTTTTTAACGCCCGTTAAAACGTAAAGCTTTTTACCGGTTGCCATTTGAATGTCCACGATCTTGGATACATTGGTCACGTCGTAGGTAAACGCCGCTTCCAACCTATTTCCAACCCATGCTTTCACTTCTACACCGGCAACTGGTTGCGTAGTGCAATCCGAAGTGATATTTTTGCTAATTCCTATCTCGCATCCCATAATTAATATGCTACAACGATCATGTATTCCTCAAGTAGTTTCGCATCCAGAGTAAAACCAAAAGCGGTTTTATTCAACTGTTCATCTTTATTATACCACTGATCCAATTCGGTTAGATCGTCCTGGTTTAAAGTTGCCAAAGGTATGTTATTCGGTACAGTAAACACAATCCTGTGAGGCAAATAATAAACGTTATCAGTTGAGTTATTTTCGAAGTCCTCTCTAGCGTCAAGCCCCCAAATTGTTTCCATGTTAACAATAATCCGGCCGTCGTATTTGATACTTGGCAGACCTTCTAAAGTTAGCATAACATCAAAAGCGGCTCCGGCGTCTTCAAGGCCTTGTTTATAATTATCAAACAGCTCACGTGTCACCATGATGATCCCGTTTGGATCAGCCCTCAACCTACTATCTGCCAAGTCTACAACTGATCTAATGTAAGCTTTTGCAGCTCCCGCGGCAAGTGCTAATTGCGCGGCTTTAGATGTAACTGTAGCATTTTCAGTAATTGTAACACGCTTCACAGTGGTTGCGGTAACAGCGGTAAATATCTGCTTCCAAAGACCATCGAAATAGTTATAAAATTTAACATTACCAACGGCAACTAAACCCGGCGTTGCGGCTCCTGAAGTTACTGCGTCGGTATCTCCAAACCAAGCGGCACGCCAAACCAAAGACGTGATTGCTTCTTCTACCAGAATAGCGTAGAAAATTTCCAGATCAGATCCGGTAATGTCATACAGTTGTTTGTAGTTCTGGATCTTGGTGTAGTAAGCTTTGAATAAACCGTTTATTTCTGCCTGGCATATGATCAAAGTATCCTCAATTCCTACAGGCTCCCAAAACTTCTCAGTTAAGGTGCTTTCAGCTCCAGATGTTTGACGTGTGCAGGCAGCGGCTTTTTTCAAACCCATTTTGCCAAATTGAGATGCAAAAACAATCTGTTCTTTCATCTTTACGCCTGTCTCAAAGCGTCCGTGGATCGCCTCAAACACAGGTTTTTCAAAGACTCTTTCAATGATAAAATCCTGAAGGTCCTGAACTTCAATAGGGTTGAGTGTCAACCCGATGGGTACGATTACTGTCATTGCTATTTCTTTTTATAAGTGAATTTTTTTACTGGTTGCCCGCCCTCAACCAAAGGATTATGATCCGGGGCCTCTGTTGAAAATTCGTTTTTAAACGAATTGAAAGCACTTTGAATTTTTACAAATTCATTTTTGATAGTTGCGTTTTCAGATCTCAAAGAAGTGATCTCAGTGTTAGCGTTTTGCAATTTGTTTTTAAGATCTACGATCTCTGTTGACAATTGCGCGGTTTCATCAATAGCCATTGCTGGCTTGATCTCAGTAATAGCGCCCGCTTCGAATACATAAACAACGCCGTCTGGCATTGTGTATTCACCTTGTGCAGGTTGCCCGCCCACGGTTGCGGTTGTCCCGACCTGTATTTGTTCGGGGGTTTCGATAGTACTACCAAAATCAAGTTCCACGCCGTTGACATCTTGTAGCAAGATGTTTTTTGGTGGAAACAACTTTTTGTATAAGTTGTTAACTAATGTTTCGATAGTACCTAACTTCTTTTGATGTTCTGCATTCATTGTTTCATCATTTTGATTAGTTACTAAATTATTAAAACTGTCACCTTTTACGGCGTTTACAAACTTCAAACCCAACATTTCAGTTGCATTTAAAGCTATCTCTTTTTTCATAAGTTCTAGGATCTCATTTAAGGGCTTTCCAGATACTTTTGAATATATGTTTGCAATTTGTAATTTTTCCTTTTCAAGCCTTACCGCGCCCAGCTCCATTGCGGCGTCATCTCCGGCAACCACAGCCCAGGGGTTATGTATTAGTCCACGACTATTTTCGGTCATCCACCTGTTTTCAGTACTTAAAAGTATTTGCATACCGGCGGACATGCAAGATCCCATTACTCCAATTGAGGGATTTGTGCCCAGGGCTTTTATGTGATCATGAATTTTCAAAGCCTCCCAGCTGTCACCTCCCATTGTGTCAAGAATGATCTCAACGCCGTTGTTAATGAACTTTGCAACATTGCTAAAAGTGATATCAAAACCAATGTCACCACTTAACAGCGCTTTCGTTTCGCTAATCATGACAGGCTCTTTGGGTTCAAAGAAGAAAAAAAAGTTTTGGATCCCTTTGGATTTTAACCAGGCTTCTGCTTTCTCCTTATCAAAAACGGTTTTGTCAAAATGGACTGACTTATGGATTCCGTTTTCTACATATTTGGCAATGAATCTATTCATATACTACAAAATTATGTTTTTATTTTATCAAAACAAAATTAATTATATAACAGCTGTTTTCGAATTGTTCTTTTGTCTCATTTGCGCAGCCGTCACGCTGTCAACTACTATGATACTTTGACCTTGAGTATTTTCGTTATTTCCTATAACTGTCTCACGTGACACGATCCCAGAATTAACAGATGGTGCAATGAAAGCGGCGTTTGTTTGGGTTGCACCCGGAGCGTTTGAACTTATACCGGACGGCGTGCCCGTTCCACCTTCAGGCAAACCGCTTTTAACCGCTAAAATTTGTTTAACATTCCTTAGCCCGGCCGCAATTGCGGCGGCGGCGGCGGCGATACCTAAAGCAGGCCCGATCACCGGGATCCCAGCTAAAGCAGAATAAGCGGCCGTCGCCCCCCTGTAGGTGTTTATAGTTGTTTCAGCTATCGCGGCGGCTTTGCCTATCGCGGTTTGCTCTCCAAAGATCGTTTTCAAATTGCCTGCGAAGCCCTCCGCCAAAGCTAATTTTGCATCAGTTTTACTTTTTTCTAATTCTAGTGTGGCATTTGCATATTTCTGTTCAATAAAAAACGTGTCCGCCCCGATCCGCTCTGCCGCATCTATTTCGGCGCGTCTTTGTATTTCAAGTTCTTCAGCTTTTAAAGCAAGTGTCCTGAAAACATTTTTCTTTGTAGCTTCAAATTCGGCGTCCCGTTCCACTAAACGACGTTGCGCCGCTTGCTCTTCAATTTGCGCCTGGGCCAGATCCCGCTCTTTGTCAAATTGTATGGCATTGTTTAAAGCTTCTAGATCTTGTTCTGCTTCCTTTTGCCGTCGATCGACCTCCGCTTTTGCTAAAGCTATTTCAGCCTGCAAAGCTTCGTTTTTCATTTTCAAAACCAAGTCCGATCGCTGGGCTTCTAATTCTTTGGTACGCTCAAAATTTGTTTTACGGACGTTATAAACCTCTGCTAATAGATTTGCCTCTTCGTCTAGATCTTCTTTAGTTTTATCAGATAGATCGTTTTGCGCTTTTGTTATATTGTACTTTTGTTGGGCGATCGATAAGTTGCGATCTAAAATACCCTTTTCAAGTTTAAATATTTGGTCTAGTATGGTAAGTCTTTGCTGATCGTTGAATTGATCCTTTTTGGCAAAATCATTTCTAAGCTTAGCAATTTTTTCCTGATCGGCCGCGTTTGCTACAATTGATCCACGTATCTGCTTATCTAGTTTTGCTTGTTTGTCTGCCAGGCCCTGGGCCGCTAAAGCTGCTTTGTTAGTTTCATCTATGAAATCTTTAATTGCGCCTGTTGCAGCGTTAAAAGCGATCTTAGTGTTGGTAACGCCCTGTACAATTAGTTTATTGCCTTCCTGCAATCTGACATTAGCAGCATTGATCCGCGCCTGCGTTTCTTCTATCCCTTTAGCGTTATCTGTAAACAGGCCTTTAAGCTTTTGAAACCCTAGATTAAAATTCAAAAAGAACTTGTCAACATAAGCCCTGGCGCTTTCTAAAACGCCTTTTAATATTTTACCAAAGGTCAGCTCAAAAAGTGTTCTTAATTCGTCTAGCATCTTTTTTGGTTCTAAAAGTCTTTTACCAAAAGCAGCCAAGCCGTCTGTTAGTTTGTCGATCACAGCTGATCCGACGGCTGCAAATCTAGTCCAGGCGTTTTGACCTTCTTCAGATGATGTGAAGAAAGCTTTTAAAGCAGCAATAACCAAAGCAATTAGAGCCAAAACCAAGCCAATAGGCCCTAAAGCGGCGGTGAAAGCTTTACCCATTGTGCCCGCCGCGCTTGATACATCGTTCAAAACGGGCGCAAATTGACCAAAGATCCCGATTGATTTACTTAATGCTTCGTTATAGTTACCAACATTGCGCCGGGCGTCACCTGTTGCACGTTCTTCTTTTTTTAAAGATTCAGTTAGCTGTGTTTTCTGAGCTGTTAATTTCTTACCAAGATCAGTATTTTCCCTTTCATCCTTAGAAAGTTTAGCCCATTGCACGGATACAATAGCCAATTGTTTACGGAGCTGATCCACCGATCCAGTGTTAGCTTCGTTTGCCTGAATCACGTTTTGTGTGATCTTTTCGTTTTGCCTTAATTCGTTTTGTAGCACTTTAAGACTTGCCTGACTTTCAATAAAGGCATCTGAAAGTTCACCCTCTGTTTCCTTAAGCCGTTTAGATTCTTCTTTGAGTTGCTCGATAGCGATCTTAGTCGCGCGCGTATCTTGTACCGCCCGTTCAACATCGATCTCTAGCTCAAATAATTTTATAATTTCGGTCATACTCTAAATTTAATACCAATAATCAAAAACACCATCAAACCACGAATCATCCACACCATCTACCCAATAATCAAGATCTGGGGGCGTTACCGGTGTACGATCTGACATTCTCAAAATTTCCAGCGTAACTGATTCATTTGATAATTCCGGGTTGTACCCTTTTATCTTATTGATGAAAAACGATCCGTTTAGCTCACGAAAATAATATAGTTTAAAAAATTCAAAATTCTTAACCTGTGGAGGGGTTAACCATTTCTGTACTTCATACCATTTTGGATATACTAAAGCGCCCGCCAAAAAGTTATATTCACTGTCTAAAGAATACAATTGCGCTTTTTGTAATCGAACGGCAACACCTGCCCCTGTTACAACGCCCGCTATATAATACGTAACAAAGGTATCATAAGAACAAAGCCCGTTGGATACCATGAAAGTAAAAGTTTTAAAAGCCTCTTTTTTAGATAGATCCAAAATAGAATCCACCCCTTGTTTTATTACAGCCGGGACGTGGGCGTCTATTTCAAATAAGGTTTTAACCTTATCAATGTTCTTATTATTTAAGGCTAAAACCTTACTATTTATATTGCTGTCTCCGGTATCGTAAACCTCTTTAAACTTAATATAGTTGTTTTGGGCATACCCATCAACAAACGGTTTGTATTTTGGGATCCCAGCCAACCCTGAAAAGTCTTTAACTGATCCAATTGTTTCAAGATCGTCGAAACGGGCTAATCTAATAACCTTTTCACCTTCAATTATAAATTCATCCTTTATAATATTAAAGTGTTGCATAAAGGATAAAACAAAGTCATACAAGCTTTTATCTGCTTTGTCTTTTATTTCAACATATGGTTCGAAATTATTGGCTGTTGTGGGCTGGGTTTGAGCTGCAAAAAAGTAAATGTCATACAATCCTGAAAATGTCACGTTTATAGCTACTTCTTTGACGTCTGTGTACATTCTTTTGGCGATCGGATCATCCCAGATGTTGCCAGGCAAAACGCCCCCACCGGTTAAAAAGTTAACTCCGTATGTGTCTTCAATGAATTCAAAAATAGTTTTTACATAAATACAGAAGTGCCCCCCATATGAGTCAATGACTTTACTATTTTCAAAAGTATCAACGTATTTATTTCGTAAATAGATATTGTATTGCGTTGTAATAAACCTCTCTATTTCGACCAAGCCCCCTGCGCCCACTGTGATCTTTCGCTCTCTAAGGTTGCTCCAGGCCATTGGAAGGATCACGCCTTCGGTGGGGTTGATAAACTGGTTTATAAAAGCCAAAAACGTACCCACAAAATGAGTGCCTGGGCCGGTGTAGAGTCCTTTATTTGCCCCTAACCAAGTTATAAGATCAGGCAAGATATCTGAAAAGTAAACCGTTTTTAGAATATCCCAAATAGAAGGTTTTTCGTATACAAACAAGCTTATCCGATCCTGTATTTCCTGAACACTAACTTTGCCATTATCAACAATATGATCGTTGCCCACCCAATAGTTACAGACTGATTCGTCATAAACTTTTGTACTGAGGCTTTGGGGGTTGTTTGGCAGACCAAAAACAACTAGATTGTTTATAGTTGCAGGGACGGTAAATGTATTTGTAACCTTTACAAAAGTGTCGCCTAAGGATTTTATATCATAACTCTGCAAATCAACGCCGATCGCGGTTTGATCATCAATATCGATATCGGTGTCATTGATTCGTAAAAGTCTCATTACAACATAGTTATAGAATAGTTTTCAGGTAGGTTTATGTTTATGGCAATGTACCCGGAATTTGCTTTCCTTCGTTTAACAATAGCCGGGGCTGCTGTTATTTCAACCTCGAGCCAGTCCGTTTTAGCGTCATTTCCTGATCCGACATACAGATAAACGCGGGGGCTTGTATAAATGTCTTTTAATTTTTCTAGTTGATCATTGTTAACCTCCGCCGTTGCGCCTATCTGCCTGGTGTTCTTATATCCCACGTTGCGTTTTTCGCTTTGATCAGAAAGCAAGGACACCAAAAACTTATTTACGGATCCTATCTTTTGCGGGTTGTCTGTAGTTTCGTAAAATTTAGAAAATGGATAAAAACGATACTGTCCGTTTTTATCCAAATATTTCAATATAAGATCACCCGGGCACGTGTCTAAAACTTGCACGTCCTTTGATCCCACCTCAACGTTATTGACGATCCAGTGATACGTTTTATTAATTGCGGTCGATGTCTTATACCTGTAAAATCCTATCTGAGACATTTATTTGATTATAAATTCGGTAAATTGCTGTTTTAACTCTAGTCTGGTTTTCGTATATGGGTTATCAAAGATATTCATAACTACGTATGAATTATACGTGTCGTTTACATTCTTAACCGATATCTTAACAACGTCATTTTGATTGACTCTGAAAGCGTTAAAGTAGATCCGGCCTACAAAGTTTAAATCTAAAATGGTTTGCACTTTTGTAAAATGATCCAACCCATTAACATTGACGTTGACCAGATAATTCAAAGTATCCTTATCATAAAACTGCACTTTAAGATCTCCGGCTTGATAGCTCCCCGATGTTTTGAAAGTTCCGTTGTAGGCTCCATAAAGTTCCACGTTTACAACTTTGTCAGGTTGTAATACTTCATCCTTCTGGCAAGCTGCAAAAAGGAAAATAATAATAATTAAAAATCCAATAATCTTTTTCATTTTCGTTTGATTTTAAGGTATGTAATCTATAATAATCCACCCTCTGTTATAAAAGGTTGTACTGTAACTCACTTCGTCAAAGACGCCCCCTGTCTGCCTTGTTAATACTACAACGGTCTCGTTAAAAAATATGGCGTTTGGAGATGAATCCTGGGCCAACAAGGGCACCGCCCTTGGAAACCCAATTGCGTCCGTACGTATCAACACATTGATCCCCCGGATCTTTGTCCAGTCTAAACCGTGTGCAATACCAGCTGGCGTTGCGGTTGTATCCATATTCCAGTCACCAATATCTATTACCTTTTGCCTAACTCCGGTGTTTGCATTGGCAAGCTTCAAAGGCGTTACCGCTTTGGTGTCATCCGTTCCCGTGTTTACCTCCGTTTGAGTTGCAAGCTGTAAAACCCCTTTAGCGCTTTCACTTGCGCCCAACTGCACCCGCAAAAAAGCAAAGAAGTTGGTAAAAGTCATGTTTAGCGTATTGACCGCTGCTTTACCAAAAGCGATCCGGTAACTTGGATCCGGGTTGCTGTTTGTTGTTTGTTCAAAAAGTCTCGTACTCATAAACTTAGTATTGAAAATTCTGTATCGTCGAAATCTGCAAAAATTGTGTCATCAAAATCCAAAGCCAAATTGTCTGCAACGGGTGGAATGTCCACGCCTACTTCATTGGCTTCGTTAGCATTATAAAAATATAGATAAACAAATCCGTTTTTCTCTGTAAAGTAAACATCTGTTTCGTTATTAAAAAGGGCCTCTAAACACGGGCTTTCACCAAATTGCTTTGCAACGTGGGCAAAGTCAATTAAAACCTCACCATAAACACTTGCGTTACCCGGATCCACAAACCTAATATACATTTGTTTGGTCAACCCATTTACATACTGAAGGGTGTTTAAACCCTGCACAAATTCGTCGAAAGTACCAAGCAAAGCCCGGACCGGTTGATCAGCCAAAAATATAAATTGCCTTTGCGTGTCCAGGGTGTCCCGGTATGGGATCGCCGCGTAGGTGTCCAGAACATCGCCGTTTATGTTTCGCAATTCCACATTGACACGGTCAGGCGTCAAACCGTCGTAGTTGACATTTGCGATAAAAGAAAGTGGGCTTTGGGCCGCTAATAAATTAGCACCTCCGGTCACGTTATCTTGTTCTATTGTAATTGCGCTAATTGACATTCTTTATAACCTGACTTTTAAAATCTGAAATTATTGCTGTTAATAAGTCCTTATTCAATTCCTGAATCTTGGCTTTTGTGAATATGTCACTAACCAAACCCCCGGCGTTATTTTGGTTTGGAACCATCCAGCCTTTGCGTGCTATACTCCATGCGACTGCGTAAGGGTTTAAATCTATTTGTTTATCTTGTACCCACTGTTTTAAAAACGTTGAACCGGCCCAGCCTACCCAAGCTTTTAAACCTTCAGGCGTTTGATCCTGATTCTTACGTCTGCCATTCTCGAGCCAAAAAGTATAATCCTGTCCAAGTATGCCCAGGTTTATTTTATTGTTTTTTCTGGTATTGAATGGCTGCAAAGTCTTTACCCACTTACCAGACGCCCGCAATCCCAGTTTATCATAATTAGTAATTAGTGCAACCCTTACACTTTGCAACCATTTATAAATCACTTCGTTCATTGTATAAAAATTACACCCGGAGCCGAAGCAAAATCAATATTTTCGGCAAACTGATTTATGTTAACTACTATTTCACCGGGATCAACTTCTAAGCTATTATCACAAGCCACCGTTGCAATTGCCGCGGCCAAAAGTTGCATAAGTTCTTTTAACCGGCGATCATACTTCTGTATGCTTGTTTCGTCAAGCGTTGAGGCCAAACCGTCCGGATCAAATTTACGTCCTAACATCAATAAACAAGTGTAGGATATTGTTGTAACCCTGCCATTTTTGATCGTGGGTGTTGCCCGAAAGTCTACAATAAAAATCAATTTGCCTGGATCGTGTTGCTGGATTGTTTCAGCACTTTTATAGAAGTTGTCAACCCCATAAGCAAAGATCCAGTTGTTTGCAGTTGCGTAACTTTCTAAAGCCCCTATGATGTCAAATTGATCCATGTAACAAAATTATGTAATTAAATCCATAAAAACAAAAAGCCCCCGAGAATAAATCTAAGGGGCCTAACACAAACCTAAACCAATATACTGTAATTACTTTATGGAGACTACAAATATAAAACTAATTTTGCAGTTTTTCTAATTCTTTGATAACTATTTTTTCCGTTTTCCTTCCAAACCAATATTTTTTAAACCAAAAGTCTTTGTCAAGCCATTCCACCAGTGCTAAAGTTCTTTGCGCCGGGCTCAGTAAAGCTAAGTTTTGTTTGAATTTTTTTATTTGTCTCCTGTAAAAGATCGAATGGTGAATCCACCTGACAAACTCAGATCGCCTGAAGACATAGCCAATAGTCAGCATGTAGCTAACCCCGATGAAAAAAACTATTCTTTGTATCATTCTCGTCAATTATTTGTAAACCTAAGTTCTTTGCTATCTCATATTCAATCTGAGCCCCTACGCTTTGCTGCCAATCTTTGATCATGTAAATAGCTTTGCATTGGAATAGCTCCAATATGTCAGTTTTCATGTAGTCAATCCAAGTTTTGCCCTCTCTCACTTCGTTAATTGTCAAAGGGTTTACAACTTCGAAACCGTTTACCCGAAGCATAAATTCATAGTGATCAAATTTTTTAATGGCCTCCTCCAAAGGAACGCCGCTAATTTTACCAAACAAATAAATTTTTACTCTACTCATACAGTCCACGTTTTTAATGAATCATAACATTTTATCATTTTAACAACATCGCAAGTTAACAAGGCTTGTTCTGCTTCTTTTATATCGGTTGCGATGACCTCCGCGATCTTTTTGTTTGCCTGGGAGTCCTTAGCCGTTTTAGCATTTTGTATTTCACGTTTTAGACCTTCGTTTAAATTTTCCATATTTTTTTATAAATTAGTATAAAAGATAAATTAAAACCAAGCCCTTTCCAGCAATAAGGGCAAACAAAATCATTTTTAACTAGCTTAGTCCGTGGGCGCTCACCACATTTAGGATTATCGCAAAAAGGGGCGTACCCCGGGATCTCCAACAGTTTTATTTTTTCAAATAGTTTTGTCATTGAATATTTTATTGTAGTCGTTTTGAAACTCCGCCCGGTCTGCCTCCAGTTTCAATTTAGTAAAACAGACGCTATAAGGCACTTTTTTAATTTCATCAATCCTTAGCAGGTCCCCACCTGCCAAAGCATCAAATTGCAGAAAAGGGCCATAGCTATTGAACCTATCAATATTAGCCGCCTTTTGTTCAGGCGTCGGGGCGTGCCCTAAATAATCGCTTTCAATGTTGTTTATTGTTTCGATTTGGTCTTTTATGTAAAGCATACAAGCGTTCAACTCAAATATAGATCGATCTGTCAATTCCAACATTGTTAAGCCGGTCTCTTTTACCATTTCTTCAAAGAAGGCAGACCAGGTAAAACCCTTTTTATCATAAACAAAATAAAATTGAATGTCCTTTACGAATCCAAAAGTTTTGTCCATGAATGAACCCAGCTTAAAAATGTCCCTGGGCTCTATTTTGCCATACTCTAAATAGAAATCATAAAGCGTCCGATCTTCTAATGCAACGTATTGCCTAAAGGAAATATTTTTTATTTTTACTTCCAAGTATCTCTAGAATTTTTAAGGCATCGATCAACAGCCTTTTTTATGATACTTGCGCTTTTTGTCAACGCTTTGGCGTTTGATACAAATATATTCCTTGTTTGCTCTGTAGCTTTTACGGCTAATTTTACACCGTCTCCATACTGCTTAATTCCTTTGTTTTCCATTTTGCTTTTATACTAGTTTTATATCCATTCAGGATCCAATTGCGAGATAAATTTCACTTCTAATTCATCGTACCAAAAAACTTGATTGCATTCTGTTTTTAAATAGGGGTTGTCGTCTTTTTCCAATCTGAGAACTTTTGCCTTACAACATAAATAGTATCGTTAAAACGAAACCGATCCCTTTTTTTCAAATATTTAATAAGTGTTTTCATAAACTTACCCTTTTATAGGGGCTCCCTGTAAACCCCAAAATTGTTTTAACTTCTGAATTTTGGTTTATCTTTAAATTTTTCAACCATTGTGGGGCGTGTTCATCGCAGAATCCAACTATATCAACCACACCCCAATTTCTTTGGACTTTATAATTAAATTGACACTTGCAACCTGAAGCAGTACAAATATTACTATTTTTCATCTCCATATATTTTTAAAGTTTGTCCACCAAAGATAAACATGTTTTTCTAATCTACCAAATATTTATCATTTATTTAACAATATTTAACTAAAGGGCGCTTTGTCCTTTGCGTTCTTTTTTTCCTTCATACATGCCCATTAGCAGAACATCTAAGTAGTCAGGGGATCTACCTAACAATTGTTTCATAACTTCTTTAGATATTAGTTTTCTTTTTTGGGTATCGCTGTCTAAATTGGCCCTTTTTAAACAGATCGATAATTCTTCTTTTATCTTTTCTTGCTGGGCCTCCGTACACAATATTAAAACAGATCTGTCATTTATGGCTTTTGCCAAGGTCCAGGCGCATTCTGATTTTAAATTATCATATTTGTCCGGATCTTTAGCCCGGGATCCGCCCCTGAACTCCACCATGCTTTGTATGTACCCTGATAAATAATTTCCAAGCCCGTCAGCGTCTGCTATCATTTTAGAATTTGGCACACCTTTGTCAGTTTTAAGCTTTGTCAAATCAGTTTCGATGCTTTTACCATCTGCTTTCTCTTTGTCCAATTCAAAAGAACCTATCAAGCCACTCCAGTACACAGCTAAAAACCGATCCCGGCCTTGCATAGCAAGATCAGAACTTATCTTCTTTGCACCTGGTTGAACATGCGAATTAGTAAACATATCGCAGATCGCGTCATAATCCACTAAAGCGCTCGGATCGTCGTCATACTCGAAATTACCATACACCTGTCTTTGAATTGTGGTTTTATCGGTGTCACTTTTTAAAAGGTCGTCGATCCATTCTTTGACGGCTGGGTTTGGGTTATCTGAAGGTAGCGCGGGCACAAAACGGCGCTGATCACTTTCCTTTTTATCTCTATACGGTTTGTAGTATCTTGTATAAACGTGGTTTTTAGCCGGGTTAAAACACTCCAAAACTTTACGTTTCAAGCCATATTTATCATTACACCTCCAGCCCGTCCGTTCGAACAATTTGTGTACAACGGTGACATTTGCTTCGTTGCTTTCATCTATAGCAACCCTGGTTAACTCGAAACTACCAAAGCGTGTGTTTAAATTGTCGGAGGGTTTAAATTCAGTATTGATCAAAAAAACGGCGGATCCCATATTAAAATTATACATATTGAGTTCGCCGTCAAAAGTATAATCTTTGTCTGTTATGCCATAAAAAGACAATTGCCTTTGGAAAGTAATTAGAACTGTCTTTTTTAATATTACTAGCTCTTTTCTACACAAACCCCAGGCAATACCAGGGTAGCAGAAAGACTCAAAAATTATAATAACTGACTCTATTTGAGTTTTACCGCTCCGGGCTGATCCGCCATATCCTGCTTCAATAGTATGATCATCTGATATTAATTCACAAATTGCTATCTGCTTAGGTGTCATGTAATACCTGACACCATTATCGTAGGCCCCTATTGGGATTTTATCGAATTCTTTTCTTTTGTATAGCTCGCAGTATATTAAAAACTCGTGTCTATTCACCTGTCAATCTTTTTATAGCCTCCGCCCGTTTTAAAAGCTCTTCAGTAGACAATTTTGAAAAGTCTGTCTCTATTTTGCCCTCAATTGCTATTTCCTGTTTGTCCGCCCACCTTAAGCCCTCTTTTGGGTTTACATGCGCGCGTCTGTTTTTTAGCCAAATGTTTTGCGCCGCAACGCTGGGGGGCAAGTATCTTTCAGTTACCGTGACCACTTCTGAAAGTCCGTCATTTGATAACTCAGTTTTGGTCTCTTTATACATATAACCTAAAGCCAACTCATATGTACGTTTACTCACGTGGGCGTCGGCATCAATACCACCCCTTTTTATGGAGTCGTAAAAATCTGGAAAATCCTTTTGCCACCTATAGATCGTATCTACGTCAACCTCAAAAAACTCGGCAATCTCTTGCTTTGTAGCCCCTAAAAGAGATAATCGATACACTTGCTTACAAAATTTAGGATCGTACAATCTGGGGCGCCCTTTTGTGTTTTTTTCAACGTCCATACTTTTTATAAATTAGTGCAAAAACAAACAAATCTGATACAATAAAAGCCCCGACACAAGCCAAAACAGCCTCAGTACTCAAGTCCTCTGGCATTAAAGCAAACCAAACGGCCAGCCAAAGCCAGGTAAACAATATAAATAAAATTATTTTTCTTTTCATATCTACAAATGTAATATTATTTTATCAAATAAAAAACCCATACTCTAATAAAAAACACACGTAAACAAGATTTTTAATATTGTTTACCTTTATTCACAACTACTTAGCCCACTGCGTAAACAAGATAAACAATACAAAAAAATTATTGTTTACCCTGCACCCTTAGTAAACACAAATAACGATTAGGATTGTAAACAATAAACACAATTTTTTTCTATATAAAGTATATACAGATATCCCATTTATTTTATTTTTTACACTAACACCGTTATATACATATTTATTTTACGATCAACTCTTTTATAATAATTATTGTTTATCTTGTTTACCGTTCTAAAAAGCCCGTAAAACCTGGAAAAATGCGTAAACAATAATTGTTTACTTCTTGTTTACACCGTCCGCTTAACACATAGATTTGCAGCACATTACCGGTAAACAATATTTTTGCGTAAACAAGATAAACAATAAAAAATAGATATTTTTGAAGTAAAAATAAAAAATTAACTTTATTTTTGTAAAGAATTATAGAAAGTTGTATGACAAATTTTAATTGTACTATTGACAATTAAAAAACCTGGTATTAATTAAAACACCAGGCCCCGATCACGTGTAAAGTTTGTTATACTTCTAATTTCAAATATTTTTGTAAAGCATTGCTAACCAGCAATTCTACAGAAATCCGAACCGTCGCCGGTAATCTGGATTTCTTAAAAAACACGTCCGAAGCATGTTTAAAAAGGTAATCCGTGTTTAGTTCATCCCTTTGTTTGAGAATATCAAAACCATCTTTTTGGTATCTAAATCCCGCCGGAGGTTGTTTTCTAGCTTTGCGCTCTGCTTTAAACTCAATTATTGCCGCGCCCAGGCATTGACTGAAGTAGTCAGTTTTAAAAATTCCCTCTGTGTTTGTCGTATTTTTTCTAAATAATAAACATTAAAGCCGTGTTTATTAGGTACAATTCCCATAATAGCCTATTCCGTTTTTACAATTTTTACGATTTCGAAAGATCCGTTTGAACCCTCCACTATCAATTCTTCAGAAGTAATTTCTTTAACTTCATAAAATCTTTTAACCCTGGGTATAAACACCCCGTCGCCTACATTAATATTGTTTATAATTCAATCTCTCTTTTGGTTACTATTCTGTAAACCTGCCTTAATAGTTGGCAGTCATAAACTGAGTTGTGTAATTTTGTTTCATCTACTTCGATGCCCAGCTCACTACAAACCCGTTTTAATTTAAAGCTAGGCATGTCTGCCCGGCGGTTAAGTAAATACTCCGCTGCAAGAGCTGACACGTCCAAAGAAGCTTTCCAAAAGTAAGCGCTAAAGAACTGATCCCCATTTTGTTCAAACCCAGCCCTTAAAAACGTGTCATCAAAATAAATGTTGTTATAACCTACCAAGAAAATTTTATCAGTTTTGGAATATTTATCAACATACCTATTAAATATGTTGATAAATTCCTTGTACGCCAATCCCATTTCCTGATAGGACATAATTTGTTCTTTAGTCGCTCCACTGATCTGGAGCGATTCATCATCGATGATCGCTTTTGGGTTGGGCCTCGCCCGAATATCGAAACTCGCAACTACCTGATCATCTATTTCAATGATCCCGGCTAATTGGTGAATTCCATGTTTACGTACATCAACGCCAGTTGTTTCCAAGTCATAAAATAGTTTAATCATATCTCAATTATAAAACTGTCAAACATTCCCGAATTCCTAACATATTTGGGGATCTCACCCCTTCAAATAAGATCGTCTCTTTATTTACTTCCTGAATTTGATCGTAATTGACAAACTGGCCCTTTGTGTTTATTCCAATAAATCTCAACCGACCCCGGACGAACTCTATTTTCTTCGCGTTGGGTTTTATGACTTCGTGAAACAAAACCGTTGAAGTTGACACCGGCAAAAGCAAAACAGAGTTGCACATATCAAAACTAAATTCCACCGCCCGTTTAACAAAAGCCTCTTTTAAAGGTTGTGAGTATGGTGGGTTTACAAAATTAGACAATCCCCAATTTACGATCAGCCCGTCTCAAAGATCCAAATCGTGATCCCACGGGCAAGGATCAAAATCAAAATGATACTTCTTATTGAGTTTATCAAAGAAGTCCGGGGGCGTTGCCCAATTGTCATGGTTGTCTAGATTTCTATTTTTCATTTAATTGGTATTTATCACAGGTGTAAAAACTTTTAGTGGCTTTTGATAATTTACAATTTTGTGGAATTGATCTACCATTAAAGAACTTACAGGATCCGCAAGTCCTAAAATTAGATTTTTCTAAAGCATTCTCAAGCCATTTGACGTAATCAATCTGATCTAATTCAGGGGTGTCGTCCTTACCGTCCTGTACCAATTCTGCAAAGTTTAGCATCAAAGCGCCAAACTCCTTTTCAACATTTTTGCCCGTGTCTTTTCTGTATTCAAACTGTATATTTTTCATACTAAAATAATTACAATTACTATTAAAGCCAATATGGCAACGCAAAGCCCGATCACCTTTGTTTTAAATTCGCGGGGAGCTTCTAAGGTATGCACAAATTCGTCAAAGTCTTCAGAACTAAGACGTCTTTGTAGTTCATTCGTAATAAGTACATAGGGCACGCTGTGGCCCTCTCGCAATGCCATTTCAGCATTTTGTTTTAATTGTTCTGTAGAAATTTTCATATTTTTAATTTTTGTCAAAGATAATTATTTTTTTCACAAATAACAAATATTTAACATTTATTTTTGTATTTTATTGCATTTTATTACATATCTTTGACAAAATTTATTAACTAAAAAATTTAATTTATGAATGCTTTTATTGAAAAGTTGCTATCTTACAAAAGTAAGATCTTAGGTATTGTTTCAGCTTTGGCGGCGATACTGGTTTTCACAGGTGTGCTAAATCCAGACTCCTGTCTGGAGGCTAAAGTATCCGATCTTTATGAAGGGATCGCCCTTACTTTGACCGCCTTGTCAGGTTTTATCCTGTTGTTTACTAAACCGGCCCCGGCTGCGAAATCTTTAATTGATGTCGTAAACAGGCTAAAGAATTACAAGAGTACGATCATTGGTATTTTTACGGCTCTTGCTACTCTTTTAGTGATCCTGGGCCCACTTAGCCCGGAGCACAAAGAGGGTGTTTTGTTTAATGTGGACAATATCTATGAAGGGATCACATTGGTTGTAGGATCTTTAAATGCTGTTCTACTTATTTTCTCAAAAGATTAACAACCAAAGCCCTGGTCCTCCGCCGGGCAAACTCAAAAACTTTATGGAAAACTTAATTAAATATGCCAACTGGTCATATAAAAGGAGATCGTTTATTAGTGAGTGGGCAACCTTTATAATACTAACCTTGTTTGCAAAGCTTTGCGCAATGGCCTTTAGTATTTTCGCCGGGTTCTTCTTTTTTTACGATGTTTACTCCAATCTTTTTAACAATCGCTTACTAGCCTCCGGGCTTTCAATTACGAACCTACTTCTAATAGAATCCTTAACAGCTATTCTGGTCTCTAAGTTCTTTAAATTTATACTGCACAAAGAATACAAAACCGCTTTTTTCAACCTGTTTTTAGCCCTGGTCGTCTTTACGATGACCTTTGTTTCATCTACTGAAGGCTTAGCCCTTAGGCAAGGAAAAAAAGCAGACCAGACGCAAATAATAAAAAACCAATTCAAAGCAAAAGAATTAGCCCTCAAATTAGAGTATACAAAGGATTGTGATCAAATACAAAAGCAGATACAAATAAACCTACTAAATCCGCTTGGTTGGAAAGGCGCAAAGCAAGATCGTTTAGTGGGATCACAGCTTGCCAAAATAGATCAATACTACAAGGATCTAAAAGCATTGGCAGAAACCTACAAAACTGATAAAAACAGGCTCACTGTTGAATTAAAAAACCAATTGGACATAAATGATCACATGGTCAAAAAAACCTCAAACAAGTATTACAATATCGTGGTTTTCGTAATGCTGATCGTATTCTTTATAAACGGTGTTTTGGTTTATTTTTTCTCCAGGATCCAAAAAGGATCTAACGATATAGATAACATACTAAATGAAGTAGATCGTAAAACGTCCCAATTAGTTGAAAACAGAATATTAAAAGCGGTCGACAAGTATTTTAAAGAACCTGAAAAACCGATCGAAGTGGCACAACAAGGCAATGCCTGTAAACATTGTGGCAAGCCTTTTGAAAAGCGTGGTACGCATCAAAAATTCTGTAGCATTGTTTGCAGGGACCAGTTCTGGAATGTTAAAAAAAGTTAAATTTATTATATTTATTTGGAATTTAAGAAAACTACTTTTATCTTTGTTGGACAAATCTAAAAAAATATGAAAGAACTAGAGATTATTAAAAAATGGAATCCTTGTAAAGAGGGCTCGACCTTTTTACAAAGTTGCGAAACTTTTAAACAAGCCTGGGACACTTGCCCGCGCGGCGATTGGATGCTTTGGGTATCCGAAAAATTAAATGTAAATATAAAATTGCTAACAACGGCTAAAGCGCTTTGTGCTAATACTGTTAGGCATCTTATGCGAGACAAGCGCAGTGTTGCGGCGATAGACGCCGCGATACTTTTTGGGCGGGGTTTGATAAATAGTGAAGAACTGAAACCAGCCGCCGCCGCCGCCGCCGCCGCCGAAAAAGCAAATTGAAACAGCAAACATTTGTAGAACCCTATTAACAAACGAAGTATTTAAAATTCTAGGATATGAAAAAATTTAAAGTAGGTGATCGGGTTAAGATCAGAAAAACGGGCCAGAAATTTACTAAAGGCCAGAAGAAATACGGGGGCTTTATAACTCACATAACAAAACAACTTAGTCCCAACTGCTTTGAACTGGCAGACGTGTATGGCTATATCTTTCACAGATATGCGCTTAAACACTACAAAATTAAATCTAAATTTAGAGTAGGTGACGAAGTACTGGTTCATAATAGTAAGTACTTCACAGGTCTTCAATCTAAAGTTAAACAGGTTTGGTTTTCTGGGTATGTGCTGGAAGCTGAACCGAATGTACTATTTTTCGATGATCAATTAAACACGGTTGTTAACAAGTTGACGCCTGAATTAAAAGAGGCTTTTAAAGCTTACAAAAAACTGATATGTGCAATGCTAAACCACGGGCTTAATAATGTTTCGATTGATCAGATAAGGTCTTTCTATTACGATGAAATGCACGAAGACTGTAAGCCTTTTTATGAGAAACAAAAAGCTCTTTTTGAATTAGCTAAACCCTTAATTTTTTAGATATGGCTTATTGTTCTATTATTTTAGTAATGTTTGCACTCGCTGCAAGGCATAGACTTAGGATTCACAAAATTCAAAAACATGAGAAAATTAAAAAAGCAACGAATGATCACGCGTCACGCGTGTAAAAGAAAACAGTAGTTAACCAGGCGCCCAGAACACCGGGCGCCAAAACAATTAAAAAATGAATGAAGGTTTAGAAATAGCATACAGAAAGTCAATAGGTTTACAAATTAAAATCCAATTGATCCGGATGCATAGAACGCAATATGAAGCGGCGGAGCTCGCGGGCATAACACCAGCCCAGATAGGATCAGTAATAAACGGCCGGTCTGCTTACACCATTGATACTTTAACAAAATTGGTCGCCGCGAATAATTTAAATTTAGAAATAAATTTAGAGATTTTCAATAGATATTAATAAAATGTTATATATTTGTATCAAAATATATAAAATTTTTAACAATGGAAATCATCGTAAATAGAATTAAAGAGAACCGGGCCCGGCTAAACTTAACACAGGACCAGATCGCAAAAGAGATCGGAGTATCTAGGGTTACTTTAGGCAAGATTGAGAATGGATCAAACCCCGGACTTTTAACCGCTTTAAAGTTAGCGGACGCCTTCGAGATAGGCATAAACGAATTGTTTAATTTAAAAACCAAATAAAAATGATCAAAATCAAAATGGAATTAGATCCCACCAACGCGGATCACATGGCAGCCTTGGCCGCTTTTTGTTTAGCTACGAAAAAGGATGTTGCAGATCCAAAAGTTGAAATTCAGGAAATTAAAGAACCTGTAAAAAAACAACACGGAAAAACCAAAGAAGTTGAAACGGTTAAAGAGCCCGTTAAAGAGCCCGTTAAAGAGCCC
>Ga0137448_1000004_pt1 | contig 40613 bp, 69 predicted proteins | sample EasRivERMGT418_2_FD_102316 | JGI IMG/M metagenome (GOLD analysis project Ga0137448, IMG submission 102316) | Soil microbial communities from meander-bound floodplain in the East River, Colorado, USA - East River MetaG ERMGT418_2 | ecosystem: Environmental > Terrestrial > Soil > Floodplain ... | reverse complement strand
TTCCTCCGCCTGTGCGAGCGCCTTGAGTTGTACAAGTTGTTCTGTGGAAAAGTCGGCAAGAGTCTTGCCCGCCTTGATTGCCTCTTTTTCAATGCCTTCAAGTTTTGACTTTGCATCAGCATCGCCCTTGAGAAGCAAATCTATGATTACATCAAATGACTGTGAACCACTGGGGAGGGTCATGATTTTTTATCTCTCATTTGCTTTTGTCGAATCGCTAACAAACTGTCAAGCTCGTAAAATAAATCAATCTCCTCCTTTGGCAAACTTCGCGCCTCTAAGAAGGAGATGGAGGGAAAAAAATTTCCATTACCATCAAAGCTCCCTGTCGATCTCCATAACAGCCAAAGTGGCTTACATCTTCTAAAAACTTGCATATCAATGTCAAGACCAATCGGGATGTCGGTCTTGGGTTCTTGATTGACCAACGGCTCTATGAATTGAAGAACCTCTATACGGGCGTCTCTTCTTTTTTTTTCAGCCCGTTTTGTTCTGCCTGGTTCTGAGCTGCCAATTCTTCGAGACTCACGAACCATTCCGGACATTGACGTTTACACGCCTCATACCAAAGATTCAAATCTTCCATCGTCATCTCAGAGCGGGCGGTCAGTTCGTCAGGCACATCTCCGACCGAACATCCGGCAAGTTTTGGATAATAGATCGAGCGGAACACCTCGCGCCTGATATTTTCCAGCGTTGCGCCCTCTTCGACTGCCACCTCCAGCGCCGCGCGTTTCATAAGCGTTGACGGGCGTTTGGATAATACGGTTATCTTTTTGCCATCCGAGAACGTAATATACTCCTCGGTCAGTTCGCTATCATCAAACCAGGCAGGATTTACCTTACGCGCCTGCAAATACCAGGCATCCAAATCAGACGGAGTCATGGAGTAGGCTTCGTTCAGCGTCGGCAGGGGAGTCGTACACGCGGCGAGTCCGGGATAGATGTTCTCCATGAAATACGCCAGCACTTTATCGGGATTATCCGAAACGTTTAACTTGGATTGATCCTCCAAGTCGGCGCGCAGCATGGATATATCCCAGGTCGCTTTGACGATCTGCCTATCCACTATTTGAGTCTTGTGCTTTGTCATTTGTTACGCTTTCTCAATCTCATGCCAGGTGTCAATTTTCTAACCTTCGACTTGCTCATAGAATCCCATCACAATTGCATTCGCAGCAGGAGCGGCGCCGGCTATAAAGTTTGCTGCTGATGGTGTGCCAGAGATAACCGCGCCGGTAGTCGAGTTATAAACCACGAACGTATCGACAAATGTAGAATTTGCCTGTGCATCGGCTGGCAATAGGAAAGTGGTTTCCGCCGCATCTCCAACCCATGCCACGATATTCGGCAAGCCCCAGGTCTGGAATGGCCACATGGCAAACTCGGTTGCGCCATCATCCGCTTCGGTCAGCGCCGCACCCCATAGGTGCTTTTTTGCGGATGACAAAGACATGGTGACTGTTACGTCAATTGGATTCTCGTTGAACGCCGGCCACGTGATTGCCGCTTTGACACGCGGGAATAGATACGAGTGCCAGGCATCCAGTCCGTCGTCCGTGTGGAATTGCAGCTGTGATACCAGCATTGCGCCTGATAGTTCGAGTCCCTGTTTGTTGGTTCCGGCTGCCATTCCGCGCGCGCCGCCGATGGTACGGGTCTTGACTTTCGACAACTCCGCGAAAACTTCCATATCTATATAGGCAAGATGGAGTTCTGCGGTCTTTGCGTCCGTGGGCGGCAGAATGAATGTCGTCTGGACTCTGCCCTGCGCCACTACGGGGATGGTGCGAGGCGCTCCGAGGTTGGGTTGCAGGGTCTTGGCTTTGCCGAGCGTCAAGCCTTCGTAGGGCGTTTCAGCGGCAACGGGATAAGGCGGCGCGTCTATCGTTCCGTCGCTTTTCAGCGGAAAGAATTTTACGCTCCATAGGTCGATGCCGACTCCGATTCCAGTGGGGGGTGCGTATGGCATGGTATTACTCCTTTTCTATTTTATGCTTTCGATAAATGTTATTATTAGAAACGCAATCTAACTGCTTACGATCTGTTCTGTCGTCACCGTCAACGCCTGAATGAGAAAATTCGGGTTGCGTCCGGGTATATCCTGTTGCAACTTATTCGAGCTAACGACGGTAACTCTTGTCACGTTCACATTTTTCAGGACGCGCGGCGTGTGCAACAGGGTGATAATCGCGCCACGAAAGGCGATAAATTTTGGGATGGACTCTGCCTCCGTTATGTACCTCATGTAGATGTCAACGTCCGTTTGCCATTGGTACAATTTCTCGCGTCCGTCCAGACGTGTATTCGGAAACGCGGAGGGCGTGCAAAAAAAGAAATACTCCGCGCCGCGTGTCACGTCTGAATGGTTGTAAGAGACCTGCCAGGCGTTCGGGAAATAAGTTGTCAATGTTCGTACAGCGGTCATGAGCGCGCCGACTGCTGCGGTATAAGGCTCAGTCATTGGATATACCCATCCTACGTACGACTCCTCACACTAAATTTGTTGCTTATCGCGTCCGGTATCTTCGCAAGCTCCTCAAATAAAACTTTCACCACATGATTCCATCTATTTCTATGTATCTTACTTTGCCAGCCCGAAGCCGTGCCGCCGATTGCGCCGGCTGGATGTGGCGCGTGTAACGTTGTGCCTAATGGTTGTCTTTCCACTGTCCAGCTTCGCTCGTACGCGCCCGTGCGCTTGTACGGGATGCCTTTTCCAAATCCGTTAGACGCAAAAAAGGCGGCGCGTTGTTTCGGAGAGTCCCATTGCACGGGATATGTTATGAGACTCCCCGGCTCTGCCATGCGAACCTTGACGTTCGTGGCAGTCTCGAATAGCACCTCACATATATCGGTAAATAGTCCGTTGACAAAGGCGGGCATTTCGGATATGGGTCTGCTCACGATAATATCCTTCCTAAAACAGCCAGCGCCAGGACGCACAGCGCAGTCATGAACATAATGCTTGCAGTAATCAGTTTGTCGGCGGTCACGGGATATATACTCCATTCGCATCATATCCTGCCGCCTGCCAACTCTCAAAATTAATCCAATCCACGTTGTCTATTACAAACCACCCAGGCGCATAACTATTGTTATCTATCAGGGTGTTTTTCTCGTTCTCCCCGTGCCTGACATGCACATTCAATGCCCACGTTGCGGGCTCTATGTCGAACACATTATCCAGCATAACCAGGTCGCTCCACGACCACACAGTGATGCCCTCCGTGCCGCTAAATGTATTGCCAGTCACTATATATTGACGCTTATTGCTCACAGAAAAACCATTGCCGAGCTTCAACGCCGAATGGAAATTGTTCTCGATAAAATTAACGTTGGATACCTCTGCGCCAGAATGAACGATCACCGGCTTATCCACCGTACAACCCGCCACAATATAATCCCGTATGCGGTTTGCATCGCTGTAGAAGTGCATCCCATAGTAACCGCCAATATTCTCGAATGTGCAATTGATGATTTCCCGCAAGCCGCCCAGATGGTTATGACTGTACAACCCGTAGCCGGAAGTCCCGTGGATGTGGCTATCTTCAATGACCCCCTCGCCGCTCCCGAACCAGCACACCCCAATGTAGCCGCCCGCCAAATCGCAATGGGACAATCTAGTCCCTTCCCGCACCATCCAAACGGTATACTGCTCAGGTGGTGCGATGACATGCAGGTCGTGCCAGTGTGTATGTACTCCATCAATGGATAACTGACCATACAATGTTGCATCTCCTCCAAACACACGCACGGGATTTTCCTGCGTTCCCGCAATCGAGAGAAATTGCGACAACTGAAATTCACCATGCAGAATGATGATCGCGCCCGGCTGTGAACCGCCAGCCATCACGCTGTCAAACTCTGCTTGAGTAGTAACAGTGGTAATGCTAGACGGCATGAGCGGAGGCAAAACCATGAACGGAGATAATCCTGCCAGCTTGAGAAAAGCGCGCCTGTTTATCACGGGAACACCGCATCTAGAATGGTAGCTATTGCGCCCGTAATCGTGCGGGGCCATGAGATGATATTACTAACTGCTCCACTAGCTCCAAGGGTCAACAATGATCCATCAGTTGATGTGGCAAAATTGGATGCACTCGTATAATTTATTTTTTGCGTTTCTCCGATTGCGCCAATTGACACGCGGATGGTTGTTCCTATCGCCTGAATTATGACTCGATTGCCGTTCACAACTCCCGCACCCGTCCCGCGTTGGGTCGTCACGCCGGCTACAATCTCATCCAGGTCAATCGCACCCGTGGAATCTATCGTTACCTGCCAGTAGTTTGTTGCATCTTGTTTCCTGAATTGGATTTCGTGCTGCCCGCTGGCGGGCAGGGTGGTGTTATAAAATCCGATGAAACAATCTCCAAGATGCACAAACGCATCGCCCTGGCTCCTGCTGCCCGTCAATGCCTGCGTTGCTAATCCATTGGCAGTGTTTAGTGGTGCGGGCAGGGAAACAACTTTTGCATTATCCGCGTATGCATTGCTCGATTCCCAATACTCCATACCCACAGTCGGATATAAGGCGCTGGAAGAATCGTCATTGGTGGGCCAGGCGAGAGTCCAACTGCCGCCGCTGGGCTTGACCAAAAACAAAAGACCTGCCGTACTGCCTCTATGTATCATCAAATATTTGTGCATGGTCGCACGCACCAGAGACGGAGAAATAAAAGGCGGGGCATAACCTCCGTCTGCCAGGGTGGTGATGGTTTGAGATGCTGGACTATATGTCATGCGGGTAATGGGGATGCCGGCTTGATTGCTGTCCAGCCCCATATAAATATAGCCCGCGTCATTGGGGTCACTCCGTAGCCCTATCCCAAACGCCAGACCTGCCGCGTTGGTTTGCAACCCACCCCATAGCGCAGGATTACCCCCACCTGTAAAGCCGCTGAATACGAGTTGCCCGGATGCAATTGCCGCCTTACTACCCGTATCTGTCACAACAAATGTTCCGGGCCCTGGTTCACAAGTGCGTGGGGTGGTAATTGGCGTAGCGTCAGCAGTTATGAATTGGTCGAATAACAACAGGGCGGATGTCATGCTAAACTGCGTTGCTGCCGTGTTCCCGTTTCCAGCCGCATCGTGGAAGGCGTTTGCCGCCACGTTCACCGTGACAGTTGCCGCCGCCGTGGTGATGGTCAAATCAGCGGTATAGGATGTCCCACTGCCCGAAAAGTTTCCAATGCTTCCACCGGCTCCAACCGCAATATCACCCACCACAAAATCAGTAGCCACTTCCGAGAGCGTAAATGTCAGGGGGATGGGGGAAATATAACTTGGGCTTGTCTCTGTGCTGGTAATCACCACAGTCGGCGCAATGGTGTCCCCCCCTACTTTTCGTCTCCTGGCATATCTCAAGATTGAGCTATTATTCATTCTTGTCCCAATCCCGAATCACGTTACCAAATTCCTTGCGTTGGAAAATGGGCGTGATTGCCTCGCCCGCTTCATCGTGTGACCTGAATCCGATGCGCACGCCCGCGCCGGTGCGAGGATCTCCGTTCGCTTCGATTCCAGGGGCATACACCAGCACCCAGGCGTCCAGGTCATTCATCAGCGCCTGAAAGATACTCATGCCGCTTTTTTCAAAACCGGACGACAGGAATCTGCCTTTGCTTCTTGCAAAGTCCACCAAATCAGATACCAACCGGTTGACGATTGCGCCGGCTACCAATAAGGATTTTGAGCTTGTCAGCGGAGTTTCAAAACCATAATTACCCAAGGCAGTATTGAGCATCGCAGATACTTCATCGATCCAGGTTTCAACGGTTGTCAGGGTCGGATTGGATGCGGCTACATATACAGTTGCATCCAGAAATTCTCCGTCGTTCGTCCACGTCCCTGAAAACGCGGCGACTCCCTCGGCTGAACCGTAGCTATCGGCGGCAGGGGTCATGGTAATTATCCAAGGATAAATGTGACGTAGACCACGTCGCCGGGGTAGGCGTTGGCTATGGCAATGTTCACATTCCCAAACACAGGCACGCCTATATTGTATTGGTCTGCAATCGCCGCGCCGGCTGTGTCTGATATTAGCGCGGTCGGATAGACCCATCCATCAGTAGCCGCGCTGGCTAGGGAATAAATATCCAGGTCAGGCATATTATCGCCGCTGCCAGTAATGGCAATGTCCAGGGATGCGGAGTAAACCGCGTCCAGTTCGTAGACAATGCCAATTCCCAACACCAAGCCGATTAGAGATATATCAACCGAAAAACCGGTAGCAGGATAATCAGGAACTGTGACCTTATGCGGCCCAGATAGATTCATTCTTCCTTATCCTTGCGCGTGCGCGTGAACATGGGTTCGCTTTTCTTGACGGGTAGCGGCTTGGCTTCGACTTCTTCCACCTCGCCCCGGTTAACTGCCTCGCGTTCCTTTTCGGAGGTCTTGAAGCTGTACTCACGCACTTCGAGCCACTCATGATTGCGTGCGTTTTCCTCCTGCCCTATCGGAACAGGATTCCAAATCAATTTTGAGTAGACGCGCCCGCTAAAGGCGATCAGGGAGTTCATGAAATATTCAGGCTTGACCTTCGCTTCAAGCGGTTTGACAACCTTTGCCTTTTTGGATTCTTTTTCTTCTTCCATTTTGACTCCTATACCCACAAGGGGCACTTCGTAAATTACAAACGGCGGGCGGTATTCATGCCCGCCGTTCAAGGCTTATGTTATGGGTAAACTAACTCAACTATTTCCGAGATAGGCGGTTTGCCACGCGCCCACGTAGAAGGAATAACGACCACGGAACAGGAACCAGTACGTCCCGCCGTCATCACCATCCGGGTCTTTCCATGCGTCATCCAGGAAGGGTTGCTCACGCATGACAACCAGAATGGGCTTGATTGTTTCGTTGGAAGCAACCAATACCCAGGCAGTAGAGTCCAGCATCGGAGAAACAATATACTTGATACTGCCCGCATAGGGGTTCGCGTTGGTGATGGCTTCCGTCCCGCCGCGTACGTTCGTAATCTGCCATGCCAGCGTTTCCAGGTTCGGAGGCACTACCAGCAGGTCATAGCCGTATTGGGTAAAGTTGCCTTGATCGTCACGGGTCAAACTCGCCTTGATATACGTGGTTTGAAAGTTTGCCAATGATAAAGCGTTGGCATCCAGATTATCCTGCGCGGTCGTATAGAACGCGCCTTTATCCGCGTGGTCGTTTGCGAATAAGGCATTGCCATCATAGCCAATACCCGATAGCGCGGTGTTGTCACCATCGTTCAGAGTCTTGAAAGCCTGCTGGCTGATGTGGCGCTGAAAGTTTGAGCCGGCGGCACGAACACGACCAAGCAAGGAACCAGTCTGGTCATCCTTTACCGCGTTACCACTGATAGGCACTTTGATGTGCCAGTCAAGCGACGTGATAGGCAGAGTCTTTTCGATGAAGTCCGAGGCGGAGGGCGGTCCGCTTTTCGTGCGGGTCGGCATCGGGGCCGCGCCCAGATCTACAAGCGTTTGATTCTTTTCGCTCAGGTCAATGAGCTTCGCAATCGGCGCATAATCGGGCGTAGCCTTGAGGGCGGTTGTGAGAAATCCCGCTTTGGCGGTGCTAACTAAATGGAGAGGTACGTTTCCTGAAATCATGTTTTATCTCCTATGCACCGGTCGGGATAACAGGTGTTGAAAGCAGGACGAAAGCAAATCCATCCTCAACGCTTGTGAGTTTGCCGATCAAAGGGTTATCGGCGGCGGTTTCACTCAGCACACCGGAGTCACTCATGTAAACGAGTTTACCGATGTCGGCGTTCGTGAATACAGCCGACTGAAAACCAATCACGGACGGGGCAATGTAAACCGAAATTTCGGTCGTCTCAGCAGCGGCGGCTACAACGGTCTTGCCTTCCTGCGCGATACCCACTACCACGTCAGCAGGATCAACGACAACCGCGTCCACGTAAGGAACAACGTTCTCGGCATCCACACTTTGGTCAATCAGAACGGCTTGACCCTTGTAGAACGTCCAGGCGGAGGATGTATCAATCAAGAAGCGTTGCGTTACGAGATTGCCACGGGTCTTGATATAGGCATCAGAAGTTAAGTCAGCCATGATGTTTACTCCTCTTCCTTGGCGAACTCAGCCAGGTTGAATTCATCCGCCTTGCCAAGTTCGGGGGCTACGGTCTTGAAATAACTTTTTACATCCTTGCCCTCCGCAAGCCAAATGAGCATGGAGTCTTTGTAAGCCATGGGCAGTTTCGGGCGTTGGATAAATCCCTCACCTGATATGCCATGCTCGGCAAAATCAATTGCAGCGTCAAGAGCTTTGGTCAGAATTGCTTCCACTTTCGCGGCTTTATCTTCGGGCAGGTCAAGCAGCAACTTGACGATCTCGGATGACTTCACAGCCAGTCCGAACGGGCGTTCTTTCGTGCCACCTGTCAGGGATGCGGCAAATTCTACAACGTGGTCTTTGCGGCGTGCGCTTCGTATCATCTCTTTTGCGCGCGCCTCTGCGAGTTCTCCCAGACGGGTATTATCATCGTCCGTGAGTTCCACCGGTTCAGCGGGCGGATCGCCTGCGGGTGGCGCGGGCGGAGGCGCGGCAAACTTGGTTTCAAGTTCCGCGAGTCTTTCCTCTAATGTTTTTTCCATATCTAGCTCCTTTAGCGTAGTGGATAATTCAACCGGTGACAGCATGTACTCGTAATTGCCATTCCGGGTCGCGGGCGTGTTCGTCATGGAACCGCCCAGGATAACCTTTTGATTCGGGTCAAATGATGCGCTGAAAAAACGACGGATGTTTTTTTTGACAAGTTCAATCCCCGCCTCTGTCCAATTGATTGCAAACTTGATAATGTTCCTTGCGGTGTCCAGTTCCAACCCTACCAGCCAGCCGGCACCGCCCTTGTGATCGTGGTTGTTCATATCAATCGGCAAGCCGACAATCCTACCGCTAGAGTCTTTTGTGCTTTCCAAGACTCGCATGGTGTTTGTGATATAGACGGGCAACTCGTCCGAGGTGATGACAACTTCCCTGCCGTGCATATCCATGAGCGGATGCTTGCCAGTCACGGGCAGTCCGTCAATTGTGGATACATGCTCAAGGTCGGCGAGGGCAGTAAAGAATAGGTCAGAGACGGCGGCGTCAGCATGATCTTTCATATTGGCATACATGGCTTTCATGTAATCCTCTGCCTCTGCCTTTGTGCCATAGCATTTCATCTTTTCCCCAGCAGTCTTATCTTCATTCTGCTTATGGACACAGTACGAATTATTTTCTTTATCTTCAACCATCATCCAGGGCATCGCGTTACCTTCCATGTGACCAGGCATATTTCCTGAAATCATTTTTACCTTAACAACAAAAAACCGCTCTCGAATATGAGGACGGTCAGTATTGGAACAAGATCGTTATTTATTTTCGCGGCATTGCGTCAGCAGGAGCCAGAACGCGCCGTTAGATTAGATGGATAGTACACCCGTTAGAGTTGCGTGTCAATGGCTATTTGGGAGTATATGTCCCTGCCGGCTTGCTTTCCTCCACACTCACCACGCGTACAATGCTGTGCAACTCCGTCGGCGCATCATTCATTTTTTGTAACTCAATCAAATACACTCCCGGCGGTAAGCGGTCTATCCATCGGGCAAGCGACAGCGCGCGCGCGGATACATCCGATTTATAGACGGCGGGATTGATTTCAACGGGCTTGTCGTTCGGGAGTGCCACTTATGAAAATCCAAGCGCGCAGGTTAGAAAGAATAATCCTGCCGGCACCCATGAAATACGAGCCTGAACTCCGAACGTTCCCAATGCAAAACATATCGCGGCTGCTAAAAAGAAAAATGTATTTATATTCATGTCGTTACTCCTTTAGATTGTAACAAGTTGCCCTGTCTTGACGCTAATCAAAACGTGTTCACATTGCCCGCCATCCGCACAGGACAAGCCTTCGCCGTGCGGAGGGACGTAGCCATGAGCGACATAATAACGCGCCGTGTGTACGGTATCCATAAGCATCGTACATTCCGGACAGCTTTCATGCCCCGGAAGCCCGCCAAATAAAAGTTTCTCATTCCCCAGCGCCATGACCTTGATAAGCGCATACAGATATTTGAGTGAGCTTGAATATCCATCTGCCCGCGCGCGTGCTTCCTTGATTGCAATGAGCGCCACGTCCGCTGTTTTATTGTCATCAAGTTCGCGGCGTAACAGGACAAGCCTATCGAATAATTGACCGGCATAACTCTGCTGGCTTGTAATCCAGCCGGCTAGCAGTACATTCGTTTCCGCATCGAATGGTAAATCCTGCCCCCCATCCTGCCAGGCTATCGTGGCTGTTGCACCGGCGGCAAAGGCGATTGCAGTTTTCATCTTCGTCCGTCCGCTTATGTCTGTGTGCGATAGATACCCATCCACCGCATCATATACGGCGGCATGAAAGGCGGCATAGGTAACGGAGAATTGAGCGAGGGTCAATTCGAGAATGGCGCGGGCTTGGGGGTAGTTAAGTTGCATTATCCACTGGATTGATTTTCAGATAATTTTGCTCTGACAAAACAATCTTTAGCCTCGAGGAGTTTACGCATTCCGACGGATTTTTCGGGGCCGTCATTAAGCGTTTCCTCCATCAGCTTGGCAAGTTCCCCAATTGGCTTTGATACTTCCTGTAAAGCCTTCGGTAAATGTTCATACGCAAAGTATTGAATGGTTGTGCTAGGCATGTTTTTTTATTTCCTTTATTTTTTTGAATACAGAAGATTTCGTGTTACGAGTTTTAGTGTCACTTCATTCGGCTTGATACGCTTAACTCTAAATACACTACCTTTTATGTCAATAATTTCACCCTCTCTAAACCATGCGCCATGATTCGGGTGCTTTTCTTCGAGTGCTTTTCTTGCATCGGGTGTATCTACTGCAAATTCGAATATTCCTTTTCCGGTATCCATCATACGCTCCTTTTTATTTATTAGCCGTCATAAAATTCAAAGCCTGCTCCAACACCCGGCGCGACTCCGCCGCGTTCGCCTGTTGCTGCGGAGTGACGGGTACAGGTTCGTTCGGGTCTTGTGGCATATTCGGGTCTGGTTGTGCAGGCTCCTGGACTCCCGCCGGCACGATCACATCCTCAGGACGCGGATTGTTGTCAGGAAGCCATGAGACCATCTTGCGGACAGACTCCATGTCCTCTTTGCCGAGCGGGATAAAGCCTTTCATTGCGCTAAAAAACTGACCAACCTCCTGCAATGGCACGGCATTCTCCAAATGCGATAAAGCAAAGCGCGGTCGTTTGGTCATGTTCGGGAATTGATCTTTGTTGTAATCCCAAATCCTTCTCTCAACCTGTGTATCCCACTGCGAAGCGAATCCATCCAGCATCGAATTGAACGCGGTTATACCTGATTGAGTTACGTCCGTTTGCGCGGAGTAGGAGCCAGTCCCGGTCAGCGTATTGAGTGCCATCCATTGCATCCCGAACACGGACAGCATGAGAATGTCCAGGTGCTTGATAACCTCCAATAGATTATTGGCGGCGGATGCGGAGGTTTCGATCAATTCAGCATCAAAACCAAAAGGCATTGTGGCGATATTCCCCTCTTGCGCGGTCAGGATATAACGCGCCGCCTGTTTCAAAAGGTTCTCGGTCTGTGTGGATATATCGCCTTTTTCGGTCTTGGTGAATTTTAGGTAGCCGGCTGCATGTTCGGAGTGTATCCCGAGCACCGTCCAGAATCCGCGCTGCAATCCTTCCAGACGCCAGCAGGGTTGTAAGCCGGCGTTACCCTCGGGGTTATTTGGATCTCCGAACGTGTGATGTAATAATTGCTTTTTATCAAGTCGTATCTCCCGCCCGTCTGTTGGATCGCGCTGATACCAGCCGATCATTCGTTTCGCGCCATCGAAATCCCAGCGCCAGAATGAGGAGTTATCACGCGGCGCGAGCCGGCGTATACCTATCAGCCCGTCATCCGCTTCACTCCGCCAATCATCCGCCCATGTTTTTCCCTGTTGGTCTTTATACGGCGGCGGAGTCCAGTCCGGTTCTCGTAATCCGTATACAAGATTCCACGAATACCAGCCGTCAAAAGGGACGCGCCCGATTGCCGTTTCGATGTATTGACCAAAGCCGCCCTCCATGTTCTCGAAATCCGACTCCCGAAAATCCTTATAACGTTTATCGTCATCCGTTGGCTTGTCAGGGAGATTGATAACCGGCTTGATCGATCTTGCCCAGGCGGTGAACTGACGTGCCGCCATCACGATAGCCGGCGTGGATGTGCGGATGCGGGCGTACTCCGTCGCAACGTGCGGCCAGTACAATGACGAATTATAGGCTTCGGTCACAAAGCCGGAATATTCTTTCAGTCCGCTTGTGCCGTGTTCAGTGTCAATCACAATGCGGGTCTCTGTTTTTTGCTGCGCCAGTTCTACATGCGAGCGCGTGCGGGTTTGGGTGCGTGTTCTATGACTCATACTTACTCCTGCTGTTTTATTTCTGCCATCAATGCGGCTCTGCAAATCGCAAGGGGGGCTGTATCTGCAAACGCCTCAAAGCCTCTTCCGAAATTACAAGACCATTCGCCCCTTAATAACTCAGGGTCGCGTTTGCAAACTTTTATAATATCGCATCCTGTCTCATTGCACATTTTTTCAACAACCGCCCAAGCGTCTGTAATGTCAGTACTATAAAAAGGAAGCATACCAATTTCGTCATATTTATATCGTAAAGTAGGTACGGCAGGCTCTCCATCGTAAAACTCTGCAAACTCCCAATCAAGAGTTAACCCCATTACTTTTTCGGCTATCACTGCGTCCATCTCCCTTCCTATTTTTCCAAGCTCTTGAATTTCATCTTGCGTCATGGGCTTAATTCCTTATCACCTGTTCGGGGGTCGGGATGGTCAGTAAATAATTGATTAGATAGACTGGATACTTTTCATCACGCCACTGGATGCGCCCCTGCTCGTCTACCAGCGCAATGAGATGACCAAAATAATGAACTGCAATCGCGCCCCTTACAAATAACTCGATTCGGTGTCTTATCTCCTTCATCGTGGTCATGTCTGCATTATACCCCTAATATTTATTTACCATTGCCACAAACCGCACCGGGTCGAATGGTAATCCTATCATCCGCTCGCGCCAGCCGGCTATATCCGCATCCGACTCACCCGCCCGCCTGAATAGATTCATCGTATCGTCACAGGTCAGGATGTCCAGCGGGAATGACATAATTGCCCGATACTTTTCCCAGGATTTTACCTGTTTGAAGTTTCCACGCGCCAGCGATCCAGTCGGCGGTGCCATATCCTCACCCATGCCAACGGCTGGTACGCCTCGCGCCACTGTGAGATATAGCATGGTCTGCTTGGTCACAACCAAATCAGCGGCGTCTATATCTTTCGTGCTTTGGTCTGGTTTGGCGGCAATGTATTTCACACCCTCGACATTCCAGAGTCCGTTATTTTCAAGAGATTGCAAATGACGAACGGTTAGATTGATGTGTCCCTGTTCGGATAATCTCAGTAGTTTTTCGTAGGCAGTTTTATTGATGTCTATTTGGAGATGCGAGAGCATCCCGTCGGCGTTCGGATGGATGGGTGCGAATAAGACATTCCTTATTTCGGCGCGCGGCTGGAATGGTTTTATCTCGCAAAGGTACCAGCCGGTCACCTCAATCGGGAGATTGTATCCCCATGCCCGCATCACGTCCACGTACCCAGGCGCCGGGACGAATTGACAGGTTGCATGTTTGAAGTGTTCGTCATCAGGCAGATCACCAAATATATTTGGCATAGCTGCATGAGGAATCATCATAACCTTTTTGCCGCGTCTGTATGCGTTCTCAAGGTCTTTTGACCCTGCCTTGATGTCCTGGTCAGAAAAGATAACATCCGCGCCATTATGAGTCGGCTTCTGCTTCCAACCGTACGCAATCAGCGCGGTGATTAGGGCGTCACTTTTTCTCTGATGGTTATGGAAGTAAAAATTAGCCATGTAATCCATTCCAATATAACCGGCAATGCTAGCAGGACGATCACAGGATACAACTCGAAATAGACTCGCACTTCAAAACTTTGTCCTGCTATGAAATAAATCCCGGTCAGTATCGGGAACATGAAGATAAACGCAATCCGCAATAGTGCCGGCTTCTGCATCCAGTCGTTTGCTATCAGGTACAGCAGTATGATTGTACCTGATAGATGTAGCAGGCTTTTTGCGGGGTGATTGATAAACCGCTGGATATTCAGCCATGGTTCAACCCATGCCGATAAGCCGGGGTTGCCTGCGAAGTACAGGCGCAAGGCGAGAGTGATTAGAAGATAGACTCCGAGGCTGTAAACAAACACGATTGAATTCTGTTTGAGATTCCCCCGCTTCCAGACATAGGCAAAGGCTACATAAACAATTGGCAGCAATATCGCCGTCTCACGATTGAGACAAATGAACGGGAACAGGAGTAGATAATTCCGGGTCTCTCCCCGTGCAATGAACAAGAACGCCAGCGTGAACAATGCCGCCGTCATCAAATCATACGGCATCCGAAAATCGCCGAACAGGAGCATCCCGGCGAACACAGACAACAGGACGATTATCTCCGTTGTGTTGGTCATGGGGTGATAAAGAGCTACCAGACTCCGCAGGGCAAGATAAAAGCCGACCCCCGAAAGCGTGACGATCAATACCACCGCAAGGTCAATCCTGATACCGATGGACTCCAATGCCCGCGCAAGCATGGGCACGAGCTGCCTGTACACGTAAGGCTTGTAATATCCAAGCGATGTCATAGACTCAGCATCCTGCATATTACGAGCACCCAACCAATACACCGATGCGTAGGCAAAAGTTACGATGGCGACGAACAGAGAATTGATGATTTTTTTCATATCTACAAGACGGGTCAAGGATGATAACAGATACATCATACCCGCTCCCATTTCGACTTGAAGTCGTCTACATGACCGACCGAAGGATCTACCGCCCCGCTGGAATTGGATGCGCGCCACATAAACGCGCCGGCGCTGATTGAGTCCGGTAAATGATGCCCCTCCCCACTTGAATAAACATCCTCCACGGATGCGTACTTATGCTCGTTATAGGCGTATTGGATGAACGGATAAACAAGCTCGCCCTTTTCAATCGCTGCGATGTATTCACTCAGTAGATCCGCGCGCGCCCGTCCTGCCATCATAAACGCTTCGGCGGGATGCTTTAGGTAATCATCGACCACATCCCCCAAGCCAGTACCATCATGCACGGCATACCCGCCATAGCGTTCAATTCGTTTGTCCAGTTTGGTAATCATCACGGGCCAGTCAAGCCGACCTGTGCGTTCCCATGCCACAACCCGGCGCGGTCGGACATCCTCCCGAATGGTAGGAATGATTGTCCAGTCGTTCTTTCGCGCCCAATCCGCGCCGTGAGAATAGGACGCGCCCTTTACAGGATTTTCAATCTCGATATATTCATTCAGATTGCCTTCAAAGACTCCGAGTGATTTATCAAAACACTTCTCAACCGCCTCCGATTGGATGGCTCTGGACTCTGGTGACGGTTCCTGTAATTCGTATTCAGTCCTCCACATGGCTTCAGTAACTTCGGCGCGTTTGGAGTCTATCTGTGCTTGTGATAGCCAGCCATGCGGCTCTTTCGTTTCCTCCATGCACCATTCATATATTTTCCAGCCTTGTTCTCCCGCCCGCTGTAATATTTTCTGCATTGTGCCGTCCGCATATTGACGGGTTGAAGACATAACCGTCTGAGTCGCTATGCCGTTTTTTTCCATTGGCTGCCCCTGGGCGGCTTCAAGAATGGATAAATCCATTTCATCGATTTCGTCCAGTAAAAGCCTTTGCGGATGCGGACCCCGAACGCTCGCCTGCGATGCCATAAGCGCCTCGATTTTTGCGCCGTTTGTTAATCGTGTAACGCTGGACGCATCAGAGATAAGCAGATCACGCGGTGCGTGCTTGTAATGCCATAGGTTCGTTTCATGCTCGAGCACCCTCTTGGATTGAGCGCCGGAACTGCCCAGGATGTTCACAGCCGCCCCCAGCGTTGCGGCTTCGGTCAATCCCAGCACAGCCAGAGTATATGACTTGCCGGCAAAACCGCGCGAGCCGTGCCAGACGGTTACAGGATGCCGCGCGAAATATGCGTCACTAAACGCCCGCCAGGGAGTCGTATGATTTTTGCATATCTGTTTGTCCGGGATGGTTACACCCCATGCAACCCTTAAAAATTGCTTTAGCGTTTCCTCAGTCGTTATCGGGAGCTTGAATTTATGCGCGATTGTCATTTTTCGTATACGATGATTGTGGAAGGCGGCGCAGACTCCGAGCCATCGGGAGTCGTCGGCGCGATCTTTTGAGGAGCGTAAAGCCCCAGGATTTTTAACCGCATATCAATTGATTTCAAAAGACCGTCAATATACTTCGAGTCTCCCGTTTGTTTATCTGTTTTAGTGGTGGTGGTTCTCCCTTGCGGGCTATTGATTTCTGTTTTGCTAAAACTATCTTTTTTACTTTCCTCCCATGCGTTATTAAGTTGTTCTTTGAACATAATCAGTTCGTCTAGTATCCTGCCTTTTTCAACATCCAAATCCAAGACTGTGTTTTCTCTCCACATCTCCTCTACCTTTTTCATGTCGTAGGCAATCTGAGAATGATTCAACGTGTAGGGACGCTTTGCAGAAATTATTTTTGCGATTGCTCTCGTTGATTTCCCCTGATTGCTCCATCGCCTAATCTCCAATAAATCCAACTCTATTTGTCCAACTGTACGCTTTCTTTTAGCCATGCTGTATAACTACCTTTGTATAACTCTGTCCAACTGAGATTCGACGTTCATAATTTAAGGATAGTCGAATTGATTTCAATAATTGTACCACCATGCCTATACGATAACTATTATTTTTCTCTGTTTTCATCTTTCTGCTTACGCTTCAGCCAGGCTATTTTTTGAGAATTAGATAACTTGGCAATCGTCTCGGCACTAAGTTTTTTACCAGTCAGAGACGCTGATATTTTCAATCTAACATCTTGCGGTACAGGTTGTCCTTTTCTTCCGCTTGGTTTTCCCATGTGAGAAGCCGACATCTTGGCACGCGTTTCATCGGAAATGTTTTTAGCAGCAGCCGACATCTTTGCAAGAATTTCAGTAGTAAATATCCTTGCCCTATTTCTTGCTGCTGTTTTCGCTCTACGTTCTGGGGTTTGGTTTTTAGAAGCTATCGACATTTTAGCACGGGTTTCCGCTGATCTTGTTTTTCCCTTTGCTGACGCAGACATTTTAGCGCGCGTTTCTAGGGAATGTTTTTTACCTTTTTGAACATTCGACATTATGACAAGAGTCTCTGGGGACGGTCGTACGCCTAGAGTGCTCCCTGCCTTTAGTGCAATATTATATTCAGGTCTCAATATATTTATGTAATACTGCTCCCGAAATATTAAGGCAAAAACGAAACACTGCTCAATAACGGAAATATAAAAACAATCTGCGCCGTATTTATTCCATGCGTTTTGTAAGCGTCCGTTTTTATGTATGTTATTTCTCAACTGACTTTTGTGTCTATTCCACCTATCCATGATATTAACAGAACTCCCCACGTAAATTTTTCCGTTGGCAGTATTTGTAATCTTATAAATCCCGCTTACACTCATGTTAGAATTACTCATTCGAGCACCTCCATGTGCTTGGATCACTTGCCCGGTGCTCAAACACGCGGGCATTTATGTAACCTGATTATATCACCGTTCAGGACAGACTCCACCGTCCCCAGGTTCTGGGCTGGAAAGTGTAACCTTTTGGGCGGATATTGGTGTTGCACTACCCTTGACACCCGTAGACGGTAGTGCTACAATCCTGCTATCAAAACAACAGGAGATTGAAATGGACAAAAAACGAGTACAGATTGACTTTACGATTTACCCAGATGGCACAAGCGCTCTGAAAATTGGCGACCGTTGCGAGCGTATGACCGGGCGAAATTTCCGACCCGGACGGACATTCTGCAACCCGACGAAATCCATGCTGGCGCACCTTTTCAGCGTCAGACATGTCACCGTTTCATCCTCGCGCGGCGAGCGCGGATGGTATCAATTATGGAGCCTGCAATCATGACCGCCCCCCGAAACGGCTCTCTCGAAAAATCAGCCCGACTCATCGTCCTGATGCAATTACAGGATGCCGGCAGACTCGATGGTCTGTCACTGGCAAAGATAGCCAACCTGTTTCTTGACCCGCCTACCCGCTCCACCATCATGCGCGATATGCGCGACGTGGCGAGACTGCGAAAAACTTTGAAAAGGATGAAAACCTCATGACCGACAAACGCGCACTACTCGAAGAAATGCTCAAAGCCATCAAAAACGAACCAGATCGCGAACTCCGCGCCGCCATGAGCCGGGCATTACATAATGCGATGAATGACCCGGAAGCGCCGGCACCCGTCATCGGTGACACAACTCTCGACAAAATTGTTGTCCGCGATATGCAGGCATACATGAAAATTTTGAAATTGGAGAAAACGAAATGGCAGAATGTCAACACCCGCTGAATATGGTTGTGGACACCGAGGATGGGACTGGCTCATTTTGCAAGAATTGCCGAAAGTGGCTTGACCCCATCGAAATGAAAAACACGTCTCTGATAGACTCGCTTGCCGCCCACATCGAAGAACTCAAAGCCATCCTGAAACAGACCGAATCCATGAACCGCATGGCAGATCGAATCATCGCAGACGCAAAAACGGAAATCAAAAACGGCGATGACGCTGAAGCCGCCCGGCGCAACGGGAATGGGCACAAGAACGATACCAATATCAAGGGACGACCGGCATGAACGAAAACGCCGCGACGGCTTCGGACCGCGAGGCGTTTCCAGACAGGTTTATACTCGCATAAGAGGTGATTGTCAATACCCTATACGAGGTAGCGTTACAGTAGTATAATCAATCCAGTAAGTTTAACTCCACCTTCGGAAATTCAAGGAGCAAATATCATGAGCAATAATGTAGGTATCTATAATGCAAACAGCCGCAACCGTGAAGCGTTGCGCGATTTGCAGACCATCCAGGCGCAGACCATCGAACCAGGTACGCGGCAATGGATGATAGAACAGATCAAAGCCCTCGCCCCTGACTTTCAGGACTGGTACAATGAGGTCTATAAACTGCGTGCCGACGGAAAGCAGGCGGAGTATGAGACGGCGATCAAGGCGAAGTTTATCGAAGCCTGTGAACTCGATCCCGCCGATCACATCCAGACCATAGCCAGGGATGCAGGCTGCACCGCAGAGATTATCGACACGCGCCCGAAACAAAGTTTTGAAGACTTCAAAACCATCGCCGCCAAATACGCCCCCAAGCCATTTACACCAAAACCAAAATGCGATCACTCCCGCGAATATGCGACCCTCAAGGGGATGCAATGCCGGGATTGTTTCCAGATCCGCGATGCAGCGAATGAATTCGAGGCGCGACTGGTATCGAAGTTGACACCGCGCATGAGCGGGTATGTAAACTACAACATGCGCTAGACGCATCCGCGCCCGTCCGGTTGGCGGGTAATTTTCAACTGCGAAAAGAAAAGCAGAAAGGAAAACTACAATGGCAGAAGAAAACAATCAACAAGGGGCCTGGGTTATTACCCGTGTTTACTCAAAAAACGGTGTAACAATTGATGTGAAAGCCGCTGGATCAACCGTTATCGGCGCGATCAATAATCTGTATGATGGACTCAAGGTCGGCATCGAGGAACACGGCTGGACAACCGAACAGAAGGGCTGCCCGAAACCTCTTGCTGAACAGACTCCCGCTCCTACCCAGGCAGTCGTAGGAAATGCGCCTGCGTCAATTGATACGAGCCTCAATTCGTTGGAGGTTGTCAAGGTGATTGTCACTCCGAAGCCGGGCGAAAAAGTCGAACTCCAATTGTTCGGGCATGGTCATAAATTCCCCGACCTGTACCACAACGGCGAAATCAAGCAGGTGCTCGCCGCGTTGACTGGCACGGGCTTACAATGGACAGCGGACATGCTCAGGACTGCCAACGAGTTCAATGTCACATTTTTTGCCGACTGGCGCAACAGCGAGAAGTTAAACGGGAATGGTAAGCCGTACAAGAATATAAACGGCTATCGCGCCATTGATGCAACCGCCTAACCAGGGTTTACGTGGTGCAACTGGCGCCACTTAACACCATCACTCGCCCGCCGTGTAAGCTGTAGAAAAGCATCGGTCTAAACAGCTATACGAGGATCGAGCGGCGCGGCGGGTGAGAATAGAACACAGAAACGGAGCGAGAATGAAACACAGCCTAGTCGGTTTATCAGACACACTCATGGTAGACGATGTGCGAATCCCACATCGTCATCAGCGATCCCGTCTCAAAGACGCACGCCAGCCGGAGTCCTGCAAATATTGCGGACGCCCCGGTAAGTTTTCTAATGACTATGAGATTTTCGATGTAAACACAAAAGGGCATCCCGGATTTTATTATATCTCCAACCGAAAGACCGGCTACCTATCTAACGTGTTTGGCGGGGATCAATCCGCCCACAGGCACGCGGTAGAGATGCACAAAATCCAGATGGAGTCTAATCTAAAATCAGATCCCGCGTACTATGACGACCTGCTGAAATATAAATGGCTATCCTGTTTTTGTCCTCTGGATTTGCCTTGCCATGTGGACACGATTATTGAGCACCTGCGGAAACGTGTAACCCATCTGTAAGCGTAGACTCACGCCCATCGGATACAATCAAAACATGAAAAAAACAACCCACAAAATCACTCCCCCGATCCGCTGCATGGTCACGGACGCGACAGGTCGGGCGCTGAAATATGACCCGGACACAAAGAGATTATCATTCGTCTCATGGAAAGACTTCACGGAGTTCCCGTCTAAACACGCGGCGACCTCCGCCTGCTGGCATACGAAAGAATACGAGCGGGAGAACGGTAAGGCGGTCGGAGTCTATAAGATCGAGCCGGTGTAACATATTGATATTTTTCATCCTTGACTCTATAAGGAGTCTGTATATAATTCAATCACAATCTAATGGAGCGCACCATGTAAGGCGCAACCGTTGGCAGCGGTGAAAAAATCTGGCAAAGACCTCCTGTTTTTTACACGGTCTTTGTTGAAGGCAACCCGTCGCCAGAACGGACTGCCAACGCCAGAGACGAAGATCGTGTAAAGCACAGGAGTTTTTATTTACCAGCTACCCGCCTTGGCTCAGGCGAAATGATTGATCGTGCCATAAATAACGCAAGAGCTCCCTGGCGAGGGGAGCTCAAGCAGAAGGCAACATCTCTAACATGTCTAAACAGAATTATACCACACAGGGGACGAACGTTAAAGGGGAATATCATGGCTAAGAAACACTGGTTATATCTCAAACGTGGACTCAGCGAAGATCCAAAACACCGCGAAGCTATGGGGATGGCGGTCTGGTTATTTATGCACATCTGTGACGCAGCCGAATTTGAAACAGGCACGGTATACGACTGGCGGGATAAGGAAATCGCCGTAGATATGACCCTCAGCACAAACACAGTAAGGGAATGGCGCAGTCGGCTGGTAGAAAAGCACTACATTACCTGTAAGCAGCGTCAGCATGGAATTGAGATAACCATCCACAACTGGATCAACCCCAGGGATTACAGCGGAAAGAAAATAAACATTTATCAGGGTGAGTCAGTCACCCCACCCTTGGAAATTGAGGGTGAGTCTCAGGGTACCGGAGATTTACCCCAGGGTGAGTCTCAGGGTGAGTCTCAGGTTCTTACCCCCGCAATAGAGAATTTTACTCCCTTCATAGAGTCAGAATCAGAATCAGATTCATTAAATATACGCTTCTCTAAAATTCAAACAGCTTTAGAGAAAATGGGGGCAATCGTAACCGACGCCCGAATGATTGATATTTGGACAAACAAACACACTGACGAATGGATACAAAAAGCGATTGACATTACTATCGCAAAGGGGATTAGGAATTGCAGTTATGTAAATACCATCCTTGCGGGCTGGCTGGAAAATGGTTATCCACAATCCAAACAACGCAAACAAAGCACCGCCGCCGATCAACAAACTCCCCTAGAAAAATACGCCGCGTCAATAGGTGCAATCTAATGGCAAACCGAGCGGACCTAACCCGCGCAATACTCAGTATGCAATACCTCCCCAATTCTCCGATCACGGATCGCAACGTCGAAAAGGTTATTGATACCTTTGAGATGATACTCAGCGACCTCCCCGCTGAAACCGTGGAAGCCGCAACCCGCCAATATCTCAGCACCGGGATATTCTTTCCCACACCCGGACACATCCGAGAGATTGCAATGGATCTCCAAATGCTGGCAATCGGAGTCCCTACTCCAACAGAAGCATGGGGGATGGTGATGACTGGACTCAAGGCGGTTGAGTCTGTCTTTTGCACAGACGGCGCAAGCCTGCGCGATACCTATATCAGTAATCAAACACCCGAGAATTTATCGCAATACAGCCGGCATGTAGACTCCTGCCATATCTGCCTGCTAGGTGGCTTTCAGGAGGTATATGCCCATCCCGCCGTCACTGAAACGGTCAGGCTATTGGGCGGGCGGGATATTATCCTAACAGATAATGCAACGTCAGACCGCGCCCGGTTCGTGGATGCCTACCGCGAAGTCGTGGCCCGCGAGCGCATGAAAACTGCCATGCTGCCAGAGGTTAAGCAGTATGTGGATACTACAAAGACAAAGGCGTTATCAATGCGAGATGCGGTAAAGCAACTCGTTAAAGGATTCGCAAAATGAACTGCTGTTTATTCCATTGGCTGAACCAGCAACTAGCATCCGCCCGCGTCCGCAATGAGACGCACGAAGCCGCCCGTATCGAGCTTGTGATTGAATTGCATCAGGATAAGTGCGTGATATGCGCCGGCGTTGAGCCGCTGGCTAATAACCTATTCGGTCAGAGAGTCGAGGTGACAGAATGATTACCATCCTCTCCCCCAACGAACTCCCCCACGGAATCAATCTTCGTATGTGGCAGGTGGACTCCGAAGCCGAAGCCATGCAGATCACAGGCACGCTCAAGTCATATCTATATCGCTCCAAGATAATTAATCAGATGTATTTATTTGTGGTGGTGACAGCATGACCCTCCCATCCCTTGACCAACAGACACAGAGTCTAAACAAGCGCAAGAAAATACTGCTTGCACGGATCACAACGTCCGCGATGGACTGGGTATACCTTGCGAATGAATTTGCCCTGATCGATAACGAACATCAGGTTAGTTACTGCATGATGCAGGCGAAGAAACTGGAAGCGCTCGCAGGCGACCCGGATTTGCCGGTGCAACAGGATAACGAAAAGGCGTCACATGAAGAATAGGCTACGTCGTATAGACATATGCGCAATCATCCATCCCGGACGCGCCACATTGTCACGCCCACAGCATCGACTCCGCGCATCAGACACAGGCACAGAAGGAATAAGGTCATGACCGATAAAGCTTTTCTGTTTTTGAAATATTGGACTCTACTCGCTCCCCCAACCGCGCCGCGCCCGGAACCTGAATACCCGTTTTCCATGGTGATAGGACGAAAGCACAAAGCCGATTTTTGTTTTCCAGCGCATCACATCCTGATCGAAGTCGATGGAGGGCAATGGAAAAATGGCGGAGGTCGGCACGCGAAAGACTCCGACCGTGAGAAGGGGAACCTGGCGGCATCGCTGCATTATCTTGTTTTTCATTTTTCGCCTGAGATGTTGGAGAGTGACCCGGCGGGATGTGTGGAACTGGTTCTGAAAGCGATGAAATAAAAAACCCGCCGGGTATCTTGTCCTAATGACATACCGGGCGGGAAAGGCAATAAACTGCAATTGAATTTTAGCACAGAAGGTAGTAGAATGGGTAGACGAATAATTAAATAATGTGTGGCTACCTGGATTGGAGGTAACCACCTCCTAATCTTATCACAACCGCCCCAATCGTGGGCGGTTTTCGTTTAAGGAGTCGCTGATGAAAATAACCGTAGTTGAACAGATCCACCCTCGCCCCCGCCGCATCTCTATCATCGGCGGCGTATTCCTGCTCATTGCCCGCCTGCTCGCGTGGCTCAATCGTGGCTGGAAGCCAACGGATTACACCGCGGAGGCGATGGAAGCGGCAAGACTCAAACGTCAGCATGAAGCCGACGTTCCGATAATATTCTATTGGATTGAAAAGGAGAAATAACATGAACACCACAAAAAACGAATACAACCCAAAACCCGCTATGATTTTTGCAAGCCTTGTTTACGTCGGAGTCGTTCTGTCGGCTACGACCCTGTTTGTCTCATTCGTTCTGACTGCCTTTCCCCTAGATGCCTATCTCTCCCGCGTGGTAATGCTCATTGCAGGGTTATTGATCGGCGCGTCAAGTATCGCCTTCCCAATTGCCTTGCATCAGTGGGCAATCGAAAAGACTCACCGTGCCTGGACTACCGCTTTTTACTACGGCGAGATTCTGATTATGGCAATCAATACGGTTGTCTCGTTCATGTCCCTGCTGGGTGATCACACCGGTTATGCGGTCCCTAAGTGGGCGCTGCTGTATGAACCTTTCAGCGTAGGCGCAATTGTCTATACCATGTTCGCCTGGGGAACTGTGTTTCTGCTTGACCCCCAGCACAGACGGACTCAACGGGCGCGCCAAATGACTGACGATTACGAAGATGCGGTATCAAAAAAACGGATGGAGTTTGTCCACTCCATCGAAGGCGAGCAGGCTATCGCAGATGCCGCATCCGCTGATATTGCCACCATGCTGCTTGAACAACGCAATGGTAAAAAGCACTTTGGGGCGCATGAGGTCGCAGTTAATCCCGAGGTCGGCTTTGTGGCGAAAGAAGTCAGCGTGCCGATAACAAAGATCGAGCACCCTTCCTAGGGTCTGTTATCAGCCGGGAAACAGACTCGCAAGAGACAGGCAACCAAGACACTGATATAGACTCACACTCCCTATCAGTGTCTGTTGCCAGTGCCGTAGACACTGATGACCTAATTCAGGTCATGCGAGACCTTGCTAACACAGGCACTGATGGCCACTGGCAAGGCACTGGCAACATAGCACCCGGAATGCCTTACCATTTCTTTGAAGGCAGAAAGCAGAACAAAAATGGACACTGGCAAGGTACAGGATACTTCTATTGGCAACGAGTCTACCGTGACCCGGCCACTGGCAAACGCGTCAAACGAGGCGGCAAAGCCTTTGCAAGTTGCCCCGATGAAGAACGTAAGCGCCAATACCTTAGAGACACTGGCAGAGTTATTGAGCCTGTTACAGGAAGATTGTCGAAGGTACAGCGAAGCACAGCACCCTATTTGGCAGGACTGCCAGTGTTTATGAGGTTCGAGACTGACGGCATTATCTTCGTTGCCGCGCCTCCCGGTCATAAACTAGACACTGGCAACGGGCATATCCTGCTAGACGGGAAGCCGGTTACAGGTTGGCAAAGCACTGACGGGCACTTACAAGACACTGATAAGGCACTGATGGCCACTGGCACGGCGGCAAAATGAAAATCGTCCTGTTGGCTATCCTGTTGGCAGTCACGTCCCTATCCTGCGTGATGTCGTCAGTTCCACAACCGGCGAGGATTGCCACGAATCCGCCAAAATCTACGAGAGAGAATGCCCTTCCCGTGGCGAAAAACTCAAAAACCGTGTCCGCCTACGTCACCGCCGCTGAGACGCTGAATATCCGTTCTGGACCCGGCACGAAATACCCAAGCATCAAGGTGTATTTGGTTCGCAATGAACAGGTTACGGTTTACTCATGCTTTGGAAATTGGGCGAGGATCAACACGGACAATGAGCATCCGCGCTGGGTCAACTCAATCTATTTGTCTGACAATGCTTGTGGTAAAAAATGAAAACGAACAAGACTCTAATCAAAGAGCATAAGCAGGAATTGCATTATTATCAAATGATGGTTCGTGTCGATATAAACGCCGCCCGCGCTGGTATCCGTAAGTGCAAAGAGATTGCGGCAAAGATGCGAAAACTACAGGCGGAGGAAAAATGAATAGCAAAAAACTAAATATAATGTTTCAACCGACTCGACGCGGTTTTCTCAAAGCCGAGTTCAAAGATTTATACGGCGATTCCTGTTCGATTCAAATGAGTTCGCTGGCAGATGAGCGGGCGATCTGGATTGGACGTGATGGAGGTACGCATTATAAAACCGGCAACGGACATCAGGTAATTGACCTGGAAAAAGATGGTTACGATTGTGTAGCCCGGATGCACCTAAGCCGCAAGCAGGTTGCAGAATTGATTCCGATATTGCAGTTCTTTGTCGATAACGGAAACTTGCCCATAAAGAAGTTGAAATGACAAAACGAGTAGAGTCTCAGGAGGCGCGGATGAGAAAACTAGGAGCCAGTATTTCTCTGATGCGCCAAAAACAAGGCTTGTCTCTGAGGGAGTTTGCAAGCAAGGTAGGCATTGATTTTTCAGCCTTGTCTCGTTTGGAAAATGGCACAACGCTAAACCCGTCTGTGTTTTTTATTCAGAAATTGGCGAAGTCCCTGGGTGTCACAGTGGATGAAATGATGAATTTTAGTGCAGTAGAATGTCCGACCTGTAAAGGTACTGGATGGGTGATTAAAAAATGACAATCATTTTCTACCTATTTCGCCTGCTGCTTTTGTGGCTCATGATTTGGGCGTATACTAGGTTATTGATTGACGTGTGTACTCCTCCCGAACCGAACCAACCCCGGCTGGGTAAGATCCCGGAAATGAGAGATATGTAATGAAACCCAAAACAAACCAACTAAGTGACGAAACAAAATCACTAACCTATGATAGATGCCAGACTCCGGCATATGCTCTTACTCCATTACTCAGACATATTCCAACAGAGTTACAGGTTTGGGAGCCGGCATCAGGGGAAGGGAACATAGTCAAGACGTTGGAATATTTCAATTACACAGTAACCCCAACCGATTTATTAACCGGGCAAAATTTCTTTCATTACTCCTTAGCCTCTGATGCGTTGGACTGCCAGATCACTAACCCGCCGTTTTCTATTAAATATGAGTGGCTTGCACAGTCCTATGAATTGGGTTTGCCCTTTGCGTTGCTCATGCCGGTTGAAACCATCGGAGCGGCGAGGGCGCAAAGGCTATTCGATAACTACGGCATAGAAATTATTTACATGGATAAGCGTATCAATTTCAAAATGCCCTCACATAAAACGTGGGAGGAGACTCTAAAGCCCACGATTGTATTAGACGACTCTGGCGAACCTGTATATATCATTGATAAAAAGACCGGAGAACTAAAGCAAAAACTTACTTCAGGAGCGCAATTTCCAACAGCATGGTTTACACATGGATTTAACTTTGGGAAGGAAATGATCTTTGAGACAGTCGAGCGGGTACTAATGGGATGGGAAAAGACTCATTCTGCCCTGCCATTATTTCAGGAGGCGAGATGACAACCACCACCAACCATAAACTACTGTCCATCGTATCGTGTCCCGTGAAAGTCAAAATGTCTGAGAGTCTCGTGATGCGCTGCGTCCACTGCTTCTACGTTGGTCACGCCCAAGTTATAACGGGCAGGTCGACTTTCGCGATATACGTTTGTCCCAAGTGCCGCACCGTGGCGCAGATAATACGAGGAGGATAAATGTCACCCATAGATCCCGACCCGGACGACGAATATCAACCGAGTGAAATCGCGTTTGTCTATCCGCCCAATTATGACAAGATCAAAACGTGGGCGATGGGGGAGCAGGCAGTAAGTCATACAATGATGCAGTTAAAATTTAACTTTCAATACTACGAGTCGAAGCGCGCGCTTCACGCCTTGAGACGTGATAGGCTAATCTCGCAGGTCTCGGATGCACAGGGAATGTATACGGTAATGAAATGAAATACAAAAAATATTTATCTCAGCCCTGCCCACATTGCGGATGCAAGACTCTGCAATCCCCCCAGCCAACCGGAGCGCGATTGTATAGCCGCTGCGGGACTTGTAATCTAAAATCACTGTACGTCATCAATGATAAGGTAGATGGCAGTAAGGCATATTCCATTATCAGAGTCGGCGCAAAAAATAATGATATGGTTCGGGCTACGTTCTGGATCACGCGCAGGCAAAAAACAGCGTTGGAAAAACGCTCGCCGCTTCCCGGGATGCAGTCGCAACTTGTTCGCCGCGCCCTTGACGCAGAATTAGAACCATGATATTATGTTCATACGTTGCAGTTAATACAATAGTTCTACGGCTATCTTATAAAGGAGTGTTATGGGTAAACCAAGTTTTTTTGATAATGTGCGTGAGTGGGTCGGTTGGGTTGCGTTTGCAATCTATCTATGGTCAGCCAGAATGACGAAAGAGGAATTTTGGGCTGAGCAAGACAGGCAAGCCGTAGAACATCTGCGTGCAGTGGATGTGGCTGATTCACCTCCCGCTGGTAGTGATCCAATCTCGAATTAGTTGCGCTCGTGATGCTGGCTCTCAGCCACACCACTAACGCAAACCGTTGGCTGTTTGCTCCGCGTTCATGGTTTCGTGCAAAAACCGAGTAAACCGAGTAAAACGAGTTTCCTGTTTACCCTTGACAATATCCCGACGTTGGGTTTATAATCCTGTTATCAATCAATACAGGAGAAAAACATGAACACAAAACGACAAATAAAAGGCGCAGAATACAACGTAGCAGAACTGGTTCAGAACGCAATCGCCGCCGCAGATGGTCAGGCACTCAATCCGGAAAAAGCGCGAACCAGCCTGGCGTACTACGGAAACCGCACCCCGACCGATGAGCAGGTCACACGCTACGCCCGCGAGACCGTCATTCTCAACAAACTGGCACAGGCAACTGGCGCATACGGTTTTGAAAATCAGATTGGAAAAATTGATTTTTCATCCACCGAAAAAGCGTTCTCCGATGTGAACGCATATCTCAGCCGCCGCAATCAGGCACACCGCGCCCGCTGGACTGCCAGCCGTAGATAGGAAACGAAACCATGAATGCAAATCAATTGACCAACGGACAATTTTTCAAACTCATCTATCGTGGACAGCCCAGTAAATACGATGAGACCGATGTGCTGGAATGCGTTGACGACAATCGCCCAGCCGACTGGATGAGATACCCTGGTATTGTATATCGCAATGCTCGAACAGGATTGCACGGCGGTCTCGGTGGCGAAAATGAAATCGTTTTATGTGACGCTCCCACACCCGCCGAGAAAATGACAGTTGTTCGTGAATGGCAATCTATGGACATTTCCAGCGGTCTAGGAATTGGCGGAGCAGGCAGTGATGATTTCAACATCCACACCGAAACCGATAGTTTTGTTCCTCAATTCAGCAAACGCAAATCCAGCGGACAACTCTGGGAGACATGCTCAAAACATGGTTGCGATAATGAACCCGTGTGTTTGGATTGCGAATATTGTCTCGATAAACATTGTCACTGTGGAGAATAGCCATGAGAAACGAACAGCACTACCGCCGCATATTGGAACAGAACCCGAATGCGAGTGTAGGTTTTACACTCGCCGCCGCTATGGTCTACGCCGCTCGATACGGATCATGTGAGCCAGCCGATCACGGAACAGATGAATGGAAAACCATCGCCCGCAGATTGAAATCAGAGTACGGCGAAAATCTCACCGCCGATGAATGCTCGTCTGAAATGGACAGAGCCAATCAATCAGCCGCCGCCGCAAAACTGCGAGCGATCAAAAGCGAAAAACGCTCAGAGCAGAGCCGCATCAATGGTCGTCTCAGTAGTGGTCGTCCTGCGAAAACACAGCCAACACAGCATGAAGCGGACGGCGAAGCCGAGTAGGTCAAAATCATTTTGCATAGGCGGTGGTGGTTTCTCACTCGCCGCCGCTAACGCAAACCGTTCGGCGGCTACTTTGCAGAGGTTTCATGGAAATAACTTTATGGTATTGCCCGCGCTGTGATTGCCAAACAATGAACTGGCGCAAATGTTCTCGTTGTAAAGGCGATGCGGTTTTGCAAAGATTTGTTCTGTGGGCAGTGTCGCCCGCCGAACAAAGTATTCAGCCTTCTCCTCGTGGGCGTCGCGTTTCTGCCCGCAGTCGTGTTCGTAAATCAAAGGTTGTCTTGCCCGCGCAAACCGGCTAATACAGCCGTTAGACCGCCCACCTGCAAAACGAGTTTGTATAGCAGACCGTCATTTACCTATGGAGATTTTCATACTTCCCGAATATGGGATTTGACAATCTATAGATTATGTGATATAATTGTTTTATAGGAGATTAGTCATGAACAAAAAACAACTCATTCAGAAAGTCGAAGCTCTTAGTTGCAGCGTTGAAGTCAATCTTGAAGATGGTAGATACCAGACAGTCCACATTACTGCACCGCAAGGTAAAAACTTTGGCGGCAATCACGAATTAGTCACTGCCTGGGCAAGCGGAGGCGCTTCAAATCTTTATGATGAAGCATTTGAAGATTTACAATCATCTGCCGTTGGGTTGCAAGAGTGCGATCACAATACCTGCGGAGCGTGGATTGAAGAAGGCGACGGGTATTGTGAATATTGGGATGTCTAATGCCTAAGTCAATTTATTTCACCGACGAAGCATATACACAAATCACGGAAGCTGCCCGTCAATGTGGCTTCCGTGTAAGTAGGGGTCGTGGCTCGCAAATCGCCGTGTTCGTTGTGGCGGCGGCTAACAAAGCGTGCAGCGGGCGGGTGGTGCTGTCTCCGCCTCAAACATTATCCAATCCCAAAAAGTTATCGGCTCGGAAGGCTTCAACCAAGCCATCCACCCGCCGCTAACGCAAACCGTTGGAGCGACACATGAAATATAAAGCGCAATGCTCGTTAGATGGAAAAAAGTGGGTAGGTATATCTTATCCACCCGTTGATACTCGTGAAAAAGCGTGGAACATCATTGCTATTGTTCGGCACGCAGATATTTTGAAGGGCGCACAGTTCCGCGTAAAAGTCATGCGCTCAACAAAGCGTCCACCCGACAAGGGCGGGCGTAGGCTCTAAATCAATTATGTTGTTATCCGCCCCTGCGGGTAACGCAAACCGTTCGGCGGCACTTCCAAAAGGAGCGATATGAAAAAATGTGATGATTGTGGCAATGAAATAAAACGGGGCACACGTTGTAAACACTGCGGCAGAGTGGCTTGTGGCTGGTGCTATAACCACCACCACGGCGTTTCTTCCGTTTTTTATACGCCGTGTGATGGTCAACCCAAGATCGAAATGAATGGGTATTTTGATCGTGTTGCCGCCGAACAAAAGATGCGCCCGACGCCTGAGAGTCTGGCGTCATCTCAAGCAGTTGTCAACGCCGATAATTTATCTCAGTCGGACAGCGAATCCAAGCCCGCTCAGGTGCGGGTAATCTAAGCCGTTGGGCGGATGCGCCCGAAAGGAAATCACATGGCTAAAAATCTCGGCGTGTCCCCGTGCCCTTGCGGTGAACCAATTTTCGGAACGCTCACGGGAAACGTGAAAATATGCAACGACCACCCAGGGAAATTATGCTGGTGGTGGGAATGGGAAGCAGGAACTGTTTGCCCGAAGTGCTGTGCTACTCAAATTTTCCTCCACCAGCCAGAGAGCCGCCTAACATCGCGTGCAGGCGACTCGGCTATCGCCTCCGAAAGCGAAGGTTCGGGGCTTATTGAGCAACTTTTTGGCGTAAGTGTCCGGCGTAACCCGCCGAGCGCCTAACGCAAACCGTTGGCTGTTTGCTCCGCGTTCATGGTTTCGTGCAAAAACCGAGAAAACGAGTTCCCTGTTTACCCTTGACAAACCTAACGATAGGTTATATAATACGGGTATCAATAAACAAGGAGATGAAACGATGGACGAAATCAACTACACAGCACAGAAAGCAAATGACAGAAAAAACCCCAGATTAGCAATGAACCTTTTTGACAAAGCAAAAAACAGAGTTATGAACCGCCCATCACTGGCGCGTCATTCTGATTTTATTTTGGCTGACTGGAATGAAGGTGATGAGCATTTGCAATGGGTAATCAAATCATCAGTACATGAAATTTTAGAATGGGTTATTGCAAATCAGGATAAATCAAAAATATCGTCATCTGATGCAGGCGCTTTGCTCGGCTCTATGAAATCGAAAAAGAAATCTAAATCATCAGCCGCCAATGGCAAACATGGCGGGCGTCCGAAATCGGCTGTCACGAGCATTCGTGCAGCTTATCGCGCGCCCCGTTAGGCGGCTCATTATGGAAATAATCGGAAATTGGGCTTACGCTGGTACTGAAAAGTTTGTGTCTCATGCGCTTACGCAAGACGGCAGTAAAACTTTGTGCGGTATGGTTGTAAGTAAATTGATGGCTCGCAAAGGTCAGCAATGGGAATATGAAGATTCCGACGCCGTTGGGTGTCTAAGGTGTAACAGCCGCCCAACACAGCGTGAAGCCGACTTGTGGGATTCTGCGCCGCTCCCATCATTATCCACGCCCGAAGCGGATACACCCGCTGGGCATTTATCCACCCCGCCCACAAGCGGGTAACGCAAGAGTTGGGCAGACCCCGAAGGAGAGGAAACAATGCCAATAAGAAGTTTACAAGACGCAATGGCAGAAATCGCCCGCCAAGATAATGCCCTGAGGGTAATCGAGCAATTGGCTGAGACTTGGTCTGGTTTAACCGTTTATGATGTTCAAAAAGCATTTCAAAATATCGTCGCGGTCGCAAAGTCTGCCCAACCCCAGCGTGCACTGGACGGGCTTTGGGACTGTGCAAATTGTGATAATCGTCAAATCGGCGGGTCTTTCTCTGAGTGTCCCAATTGTGGGCACGCCCGCCAGTAACGCATTGCCAGAGAAGGAATTCAAAATGGACATGTTGAGCTTGCGTTGTCCATGTATTGCGGAGAAATAGGTGCTAAATGAATTTCAAAAATGTAAAATGTCCGAAATGTGGTCGCAGGGGTTTGCATCACCCCGACCACGCACACGCACGCGGATGGAAAGAATACAGCAAAGCGGCGTGTCGTTTTTGTCACGCTCGATTTAGTATCCGCAAGAGCGCACCTAACACAGCGTCCAGCGGATTGGCGGCTACGGTTGCCGCTAAGTCCGATGTAGATCAACCCGCAAACCGTTAGGGGACTCTAAGCCAGACCTCCGCCATCACAGCGGACAGGCAGTCAGCCAGCGAATCCCTTGATCTTGACAACGCGGAATAAATGGATCGTGCCATAGGCGAGAAGTGCTACCAAAAGCGCAACCACAAAATTCACGCCTGCGATGGATGCGGACTCAAAGGCTCCGCCGGGTAGGTTCACCGATAGCCAGCCAGTGACCAGCCCGGACAGGGCGGCAGAAATTTCTTCCTTCCACTTTTCCAGAAATGGAATTGACCAGGGTGCTTTTGTGCCAATGAAATTAAACACGATCGTAACGACCAGGGCACATAATCCCAGGATCCCTAATTGAGTCTCAATCGGTAATGCTACTAATTGTGCGAGCATTTTTATTCTCCTTTCAATCGTCTATTATCACAAATTTCAGCGGAGAGTATTCACTTTTTAACTCCGCTACCAACTCACCAAGCTCTTTGCCATCCATGCCTTTTGTCCAAATCGTTATGCTACCGATACGACCGTCTGCGAGGTACGTGAGCCTTAGTGTATATTTGTCGCGCTCCTGAATATCTTCTATAATTGCCGGCATTATGATTCCTTCCTTTTCTCCCTCAGTTCCCGGCGTGCCGCGTCCAGTAAATCTTTTGTGATGCCCATGCTCGCGTATTTTTCTGCCAAATCCTTCTGCATGACTTCGATGGCGGTGACGATGTTCTTGCTTGCGTCCATGCTGTTTTTTATCATCTCCATCCAGAGACGGTTCTTTTCCATGTCATAGAGTTTTTCGTCTTTTGCCTTTTCAGCAGCGTTCAAAGCACGTTCTATTCGCTCCTCTTTTTTATCTTTCAGGCTCAGGTATTGCAGGACAAGGATCACGAACCCCCACGGCAACGCTTTAATAAGTTCCGTCCAGACAGCATCCATTTATTCCTTCACTCTCTTTGCCCACTCACGCGCCTCTAGCCCGGCGTGCATATAATTCTCGGAAAAGTCCAGGGCAAATTGAAATGATTCCAAATGTGCGGGGACTGTTCCCGATACGGTGATGGTCGGCATAGCAAAACGCCCGTCAAGTGTATACCGCTGAAGCACAGTGATAAAAATCGGCTCCCGTGTGTTCGTTGTGTAGCGCACATACCAGACTCGCTTTTGCGCTTCGCCGTCCAGAAGTTTTTCGCGCTCCCTCAATATTTCATCAATATCAGTGTCGTCAAAAAAATCCTTTGCAGGCTCTTTTTTAACGGGCGGGACAGTCTTGCGGTTGTTATTACTCATTTACACTCTTTCAATCCACAGACCTTGTTTGTACGCGCCTGTGCTTGTCATCAACTCGCGCCAGGAGTAGGGGGTAATGGCATTGTCGAATGGATTAAATATATCACCAATTGCATGATTGTTGTCCACTACCATTATCCTATCCAGCACGATCCAATGGAGTATCCCGCGTCCCACTAGGTATCCAGTCCAGTCAATATTGACGCCCAATATGAGTTGGAACTTATCCAGCATGACAAGGCAATCCATCGCAGTCAGCGGGGGAATGAGCGGGATATACTCAGCGTCGTAACAATCTAACATATATTTTAAATCAGGGATGCCGGTCTTGCGCCAGAGTCCATTTTTTACAAGCGCCTGCTGATAGCGGGTGACGGGCTGCGCTTCCCAATAGTCCAAAAAGTCATCTATGTTATCGGTATGCGCGTCATCTTGCATACAAAATGCGACACAAAAGTGACCACATAAATTGTAATTGATGACCTTGCCGGCTTTGACAATACGGTAGAGATATTGAGCCGCATCGGTCTGCGACGGCGTGGCGTTCGGGATCTTCAAGATGTGGTCAGGATAATATTCGTTCAATTCATTTTCCGTTGTCATGGTCAATACAGGAAACCAAATAAATAAATCGTGTTGGTCGCTCCGCCCGATTGCGAACCGACCTGTGCCTGTATTACCGTTCCTGCTGCATAGGAACGGCTTTTGAGCGGCGTTGTATTCGGGATGGGTCGTAGGATTACTGCATCATACTGTGCGTCCAGATTGCTCAGTGTGTTAGCGGGGATGAAATCTGTTTCAGTTCCATCCGCGCCTATGGCAAGAGTAGTGGTTGCTCCTGCATCCACCCCAGCCACAACAATGGCACATTCCAGCACGCATCTTTTTCCAACCGGGACGGTATAAATCGTGGTATCCGCATTGGCGTTGAAAGCTACGCTAGTCGCACTTAATAACGTAATTGCTCTTGTATTTAACTCCATATTATCTCTCCATTTGATGTAATCACGTCACCGTCAGAAACAACGGCAAGGGGAAGGGCAGTCGTTTTGATGTTCGCCCATGTAACGCTTTTCAGCGTCGCATCCACCACATCCCAAAAGCCAAACTTGTCCGCGTCCAATGGAGTATCCGCCGCCGCATTGTCTACCTGGTATCCAGTTTCCACCACCGCGTAATCGGTCTGGAATAGACCCGGTAAATAAATATGCTCATTGAGTAATGCCGGCATACTCTCATGTAGCAAGATGAACCCGATCAAGCGATTACGCGCCGGGCAGACAGGCACATCCGCAAACGTGAATAATTCCATAGACTCCACAGTGGCGCCCTCGTTGATTACCAATGCGCCCGAGGAGTCCGCTTCGATGGATACGTACTTCGCACCGGTTGCGGGGAGATAGGAACTCAAATCAATATCGGGATAGGTGACCGAGCCATCGGTGCCTTGTGCCAATGCCCATCCGCCAGGAATGGGGAACAAACCGCCGTATACGCGGACCTTGAATAGCGTTGAGTCAGATACAAATATTGTCGCTGATAATATTTGTTTGCGGTTACTCCACACAATATCAAAGGCGGGCGTCGCATCTTTGAACTCGTGCTGCTCATGATGCGCCTGTACCGTGTTAGAGGCGGACTCAATGTAGCTTTCGCGTATCTCCACAACCCGCCATATATTTGGTTGAGAGCGTAGGCGACCAACCAGGATATGCCGGTCAAACGCCAGCGGCGCAAGCCCATTCAAAACTCGCGCCTCCGTGCCATTCGAGAACCTAACCCAGATACGTCCGTTATCAGCATTGACAACACCTGCTCTATTTCCTGAAATAACCGGAATTTTTTCAAGCCATTCACCGCCGTGCTTCTCGACGATCTTTATAAGAGTTTGTTTATCGCGTTTACGTGTCATGACCTTATCAGCACCTTGACCAAATCCAAATGCGGAGTCGGTGTAACGTCAGTGATGTTTCCCCTTTTGTCTATAGGGCTGCCGGCAAAAAAATCATCCGTGTAATAGATATATCCGCCACTGGACACCACGATCCAGCACGATCCGCCAGCCGAACCACCCACGTAATCCGCGCCCCAAATCTGACCGACGGGCAGAGTCCCGATGTTGGAAAAAGACCCGCCGCTGTCACTGGATTTTGTGGCATCGCCTCCCACGACAAAAGACAGCAAAAGAGCGCCCGTATAATCCATCGCAATGACGCCGCGAAATACAGTCTGTAATATTCCGCTTACGGTTGCCATGTTGTCCACTGCACGATATAGATTATCGGAGGGAGTCCAATGATAGGTAATGCCGCTTGTACCGACTCGTACGTGCTCGTTAATGTTGTACGGCAGCACCGCCGTATCTGTGTCAAAGATGGTCACGCCGTTGGATGTAATGAGGAGTCTATCGCCGTCGCCTGTCAGCATCCAATAGCCCATACCGTAGGATAATCCCAATCCATTGTTACTGCTCAATGTAATCGTTGTTCCTGCGGGAAAGGTGACACCCGAGCCGATGTAAGTCTTCAGGTTCGTGCCGCCTTGTGTGAGGACGTAATAGACAGACTCAGCCAGCAGGGGATTATAGGCAGCCGCCATCACGCCGATGTTATCGGTTGAACCAGAATATTTGGCGGAGATGGTTGTGTAATCGTCCAGGATGGTAAACGCAGCGCCCGCGTATGCAGCCCGCGCGATGAAGGAATCAACCGCACCCGCACCGCCATGTGTCAGGTAGCCCACGTACAACGCACCACTCGGACAGACCACAATTTTATTGATCTTCTGGTATTGCGTAGCCGTCAATCCTCCGTTCACGGGATACCATTCCTGCTCGTTCGGCGCGGCATTGAAGTTATCGCAGCGCAGGAGTCCAGCGGTTGTATCATGTACAAGCACGCTCTTGGGGTCAAGCGGAGTCACGCCTCCCGTGCCAGGCAGGGAGGGCGTAAACGGAGGCAGTGGGGGATAGGATAGGTCAGGGAGTACGGATAAGTCACCCGAGCCGGGTACCTCCTCCCGTACCGATAGACTCTCGGATGTTTGCGCTTCAAATTCAACCTCGCGCGTCGCCCGTCCGGTTTCGTCGTCAAAGTTTACCGTGATGGATACCGGTATCAGCCCGCCTGAATAGGCGATACCCCGCACATTATCCGCCGCATCAATCGTGGTTGTGCATTTTTGGTTTGGAAATATATCTATCAAACGAATGTTTGCTTTGAGCGTTATCGGGATGGATGGAAATTGACTGTTGCGCCAGGAGAAGTACAAGCCTGCCAGAGTCGTGACCTGCTCCTGCCCTGATAGCAACAGTTTATCCAATACATCCGGCGTGCCGTAATGGTCATAGGTGTGACCGGGAGCCAGTGAGAAATAAGACAACGCATTATTCCCGCCGTCAATCGCAATCCCGGACATATTGATCTGTGCAATCTCATTCATCGTTACGCGGTCAAAATCCAGCGCGTCTATCCAGTCTGACTTTTCAATGTCCATCACGGTTGGAAAGGTTCGGGATGCAGTAGGGATAAGATTCGGGTGCACCTGAATGAACAACTGCCCCAGCGCATTGAACCCAGGACGCGCCAATATTTGCAGGGCAGTCATCTCTTGTAATTGCGCCCACAGATTTTCAGCCAGGCTGGACACCTCCGGCGAATATCGCGCATCGCCCGAGGGAAAGAAATCCAGGATGCGGGTCATGGTTGTGCGCCAATGCAGGAAGTGCCAGACGCCCTTATCAATCGTGAGACTCTTGAACTCCGTCCAATCAGAGGGCGTGGAAATCTTGAAGCGCACCCCGTCTGGGTAGGATGCGATTTTCGATAACCACCATTGAGGGCCGTAGACAGTGAAATGCACCGCACCGCGTTCGGGATTGATCTGCATGGACTCCGGCGAGCCAATCCAGCCTATTGCCTCTATTTTCTCCGACCCAGGCACAACGCAAATATCAGATTGAGTGTTGCCGTAATAATCTTCGCTGAATAGGATAACCAGCGCACCCTCATAAATGTCTGACAAATCCGCGTTGCGATATAGTTCGATCTCGAATTGCCATCCGCCTGAATTTACATCGCCGCTGATGGAAGATACTTTCACGCGTGGGGGCAGGTTGTCGTCATTGTAGACAAACACCCAGCGCACGCCGAAAAACACTTTACCATTCGCGCCAGTCAGTGTCAGATAAACTGCGTGCCATCCAACCGCGTCGAATGTTACAACAGGGGAGTAGGTTGTGCCGCTTGTGATGGATGCGGAAGTCGGCGCGGTGGTAACTTTTGTGCTGATAGCCGAGCCGTCTATCACATAGGATTGTGAGAAGTCAAATGTCACTGCCACGCTTGCGCCAGTCATCTTTACGACTCTATGAGGCCCCATAATCGGCGTAGGGTCAGGGAGCGCGTGTTGGTCGGTATAGGCATTGACTCCGTCCATGTAGACTATATCCGAAACAATGGCAATGTGCCTTTGCAGGAGCCGTACATCGTCCACGATGTGAAGGTATTGATTATCAAGTATTTTTATACCGGAATATTGATCGAAATAGATATGAGTCGCGTCCGTTGATCTAACCCGCACAAAGCCTACATCGCCGCGCGCGCCGGCGGTTGTGCTTACGAACATAATCATATCGGCTTTGACATTGGCGAGCGTACCTATTCCGCCGTCAAAGACAATCCCCATGATTCCATCCCAGGACGTGAGGACTTGATTCACGCGGGCTTGATAAATTACGCGCGGAGGCTTGATGGCGGCGAAGTACCGGCTCTTTTTACCGGGTGCGCGGTATAGAGCCAATTCGGGAGATGTGGCGGCGCGAGCGATTCCAAGAGTCATTTTTTATTTTTATCGTTCATTTCTAAAATGATATGAATGGCAAGAAGCCATAATGCGGGAAATAAAGCTCCTAAAATAATAAGTATGTTTTTTAGGTTAAGGTTTTCCATTTTATCCTTATGACACCGGGTATTCCGCATGAGCGATAAGACCCGTAAAGGTCAAAGTCAAATCTAGGCTATGCAACGCAGGTACAGACTCATCGCCCTCTGCCCAATGTAGCCAGCCCTCGAATGTCATCCATTGATAATCGTCGTTCGTTACATTCAATCGATTCAAACGAGTACGAATAAACACGTAGCCCGATATATCCCCGTCCAAAAAACTAGCCAATATATCAGCCATGCCCGGTCCCAGCGCCGCCCAATGCCAGCTAACAACTGGCGCACCATTGCCTTCTCCCGAACCATCGCCCAAAATATCCACGGCTGCAAAAGGTCGATAGCTTGCATCAGCATCCGGCAACCCTAATTCATCCAGGGTTTGCATCCCGGTGAGCGTATCGCCAATCATAAAAGTGTTGGCATGTGTCATAGTGAACCTTGTACAAATTTACTAATAGCTTTATCAATATCGCCGGCAACCGCCCGCCGCATGGCTGCCGTCACCTCACCATCAAAACGAGCGTTGTAGTTTAGAGTCACATTACCGCCTCCGCCTTTCGCCGCCTGCATAATGTTGGATTGCGTCAATTGACTCCCCACGATCTTTTCCATCGCTTTCGTGCTAGGGCCGCTCAATGTAAATTCGGTATTTCCATCCCACGCCATCCGATAGATTCCTTTGGGTGTGTACCCGCCTTTGTCATTCGTGCCATATAAACCCGATCCGCTAAAATTGGTATTGACAACAGCAGTCCCGCCGCCTGCGACCCCGCCCGAGGCAGTCCCCAGGCTGGACGCACTCAATGATGCCAAGCCGGTTTGATATGCCGCAAGAAAATCATTCAAGTCATTGAGCATCGCCGCGTGATACTGCCGGCGCAAATTAGACTCACCCAACAGCGCGGAGTCCACATCCCGAATCTGTGCAATGAGCGCTGCCTGCCGGTGCTTTTGTTCAGCGCGGAAAGCCTCGTCAACCTGTTTGAGTTTGGCGGCTTCCTGTTCGCGGATCTTCTTTAGTTCTTCGACGTGTGCGGCTTGCGCTTCCTTGATCTGTTCCGCGCGTTGCTGGTTGATCTCTGCTACTCGCGCCTGATAATCCGCAAGCCGGCGCTCCTTTTCCTGTATGTATTGCGAGTCCAGTTCCTGCAAACGCGCTGCGGTTTCCTGCCTGCGACGGAGTATCTCCTTTCGTAGTCCCGCTCTTTCCTCCGCTATTGCCTTATCCCGATCCTGTTGTGCATCTCTCAATCCCAGCGCATCGCGGCGATTGCGGGCGGAGGTAATCTTATCCTCAGCCTGTTCTCGGATTTTCTTGATACG
>Ga0137448_1000001_pt1 | contig 73187 bp, 101 predicted proteins | sample EasRivERMGT418_2_FD_102316 | JGI IMG/M metagenome (GOLD analysis project Ga0137448, IMG submission 102316) | Soil microbial communities from meander-bound floodplain in the East River, Colorado, USA - East River MetaG ERMGT418_2 | ecosystem: Environmental > Terrestrial > Soil > Floodplain ... | reverse complement strand
GCAACCGCATTGGACTGAATTCACGTCAGTCGTGCGATATTGGGACAAGGCGGGCACCAAGGATGCAGGTGCCAATACGGCAGGGGTGAAGCTGGGGAAGGACCAGTGGAAGCGGGTGTGGATTCTGGACTGTGACGCAGGGCAGTGGGGCATCACAGAGCGGAACATGAAGATTGCCAAGACCGCTGAGGCCGACGGGTTCGAAGTGACCATCGGGGTGGAACAGGAACCGGGCAGTGGTGGCAAGGAAAGCGCGCAGACAACCGTGCATACGACGTTGCCGGGCTATCGCGTCACCATAGACAAAGTGACGGGAGACAAGGTGACACGAGCGGAGCCCATCGCGGGTCAAGTGGGTATCGGCAATGTCTACGTGCCCACGGGTGCACCGTGGTGGCCGGCCATGCGTGAGGAGATGCGCTTTTTCCCTTTCGGCAAAAAGAAGGACCGAGTGGATGCTCTCAGTGGTGCCTATAACATGGTGAACCCCGCGGTGAGGCGGCGTGCTGGCATTGCGTTTGCAGTGGGCACAGCTGAAGGAGGTACGCGGGGCGAGCCGGACAAGGGTGAAGATGATGAGGGTACGCGGGGAACCTGAGCGACAGTCCACGCTTGCTCCGTGCCGTGCTCTGATAATACAAGGGCACGTTCGAAGGATTGTATTGCAACACCATTAACCACATATCACATGAAGCACCTGACCTCGTTTCTATTCGTGCTGTTGCTGCTCTTTACCAGTGCAGCCCTGCACGCGCAAACCACCACCGCCGCCGTCGGTTCCAAGGTTACGTTCAGCGCCACTGCTGATGGTACGCCGCCCATCGTTTGGCAATGGAAAAAGAATGGCGCTGACCTGCCCGGCAAGACTGATGCTGTGTTTGTGATCTCGCTCGCTGCGACGGTTGACGATGCCGGGACTTATGCGGTCAGGGCCACCAATGCGTTCGGCTCTGCTACGAGTGATAACGCTGTGCTCGTGATCGGTGTGCCGCCCAGCAAGCCTGTCATCAAGACGGGGTTGAGTCCAGTGACTTCGGTTCGCAAGCAATCGAACGTGACGCTGGCTGTCGAGGTCACCGGCGATGCGCCGTTGTCGTACAGTTGGTGGAAGAACAACACCAAGTTCTACAACGAGACGAAACCGGCGCTGTCCCTGTACCGAGTCAACCCATCGAGTGCGGGGACCTATACGGTGGTCGTTTCCAACCCCCTCGGCTCAGCGCAGTCCAGTACCCGATTGTCGGTCCACTGACATGGACCGGCTGACCAATGAGGAACTGAAGGTTTGGCTCCAGTTCTACCTGCGCCTGATTGGCACGTGCATCGTGAATGGCTTCTTTAGCTGGCTGAAGGTATTCTCGGCCGGCATAGCTGCACAGGGCGCAGGTCTCATTGATATTCGCACGCTGGGGTGGAAGGGAGCGGGCTGGACGCTGTTTTCCACCCTGCTCGTCACGATATCCATTTCACTCTTCAGAAACCCATTGCCTGAGCCTACACCACCCCCAACACGCAAGGACACACCATGAGACGGACACTGATTACCCAGAACCAAGTGCTGGAGCAGGAGATGGTGGCCAATGCCATGCTCCTCCGTCGTGAGCTGCTGGAGAAGTTGATGGACCCACGGCGAGACATCAACAAGGAGTGCGGCTACCCTGAGACCATCGAGGTCTCGATGTATGCCTGGATGTACGAGCGCGAGGTGGGCAAACGGGTGGTGGATATCTACCCTGACGAGTGCTGGCAGAGTGACCCCGAGGTGCTGGAGGAACAGGGTGACGAGCACACGCCATGGGAGGAAGAGTTCATTGCGTTGGAGGAGAAGCACAATCTGTTCGAGATGATGAACACGGTGGACCGCATCAGTGGCATTGGCCGGTACGGCATTTTGGTGTTCGGGATCAACGATGGTAAGGAGTTGAAAGACCCGGTTGACGGAATCGACCCCAAGACGGGTGTGGTGAATGTCGAGGTCAAGCAGCCAGCAAAGCGGGAACTTCTGTATGTGCAGGCCTTCGACGAGTCGGTGGTCGAGATTGCTTCGTTTGAAGGCGACCGCAAGTCACCACGCTACGGTCAACCGAAGACGTACAATATCCGCATGTCACAGTCGGCCCAGGACGGCATCACAGCATCGTCTCCTGAGTACACCTCGGTCGTGGTACATTGGACCCGCTGTGTGCACGTGGCGGACAACTGCAAAAATTCGAAAGTGTTCGGTACTCCGCGCATGAAGTATGTCTTCAACCGCTTGCTGGACCTTCGCAAGGTGGGAGGAGGCAGTGGGGAAATGTTCTGGAAGGGAGGCTTCCCGGGGCTGTCGCTGCAGACTCAGCCTAATGCCTCAGGCACGACCGAGATGACGGCGGGGGATCTGAAGAGCTTGCGGAAGGAGATGTGGAACTACGAAAACGGCCTGCAGCGTTGGCTGGCGTTGACCGGTATGGAAGCCAAGTCGCTTGCACCGCAAGTGGCCGACCCGAGTGCGCACGTTGACATTCAAGTGAAGCTGATGTGCATGACGCTGGGTGTGCCTTATCGCATTTTCGTGGGAAGCGAAGAGGCCCAGCTTGCAGGTGCGCAGGACGAGCGCAACTGGAACAAGCGCATCAAGAAGCGGCGGAAGAAGTACGTCACGTCGCACATTGTCCGCCCTGTGGTTGAGCGGCTGATGGCGTTGGGGGTGCTGTCGTTCTTGGAAAAGTTCTTCGTGGAGTGGGATGACGTATTTGCCCCCAGCAAGAAGGAGCGCAGTGAAATCGCCAAGAACGAGACCGAGGCGATGACGAAGTATGTGTCGGGCAATCTCGACACGCTGATTCAACCGCTGGAGTTCCTGACGCACGTGATGGGGTACGATACCGACATAGCTGAAGCCATTCTCGAGAATGCGAACCTGCAGGACGATGGCACGCTTGACAGGCCGGAAGACCCCGTAGCGGCTGCTAAGTTGGCGCAGATTGAAGCTGGAGCGGGTGGTGGACGCTTTGCCCGCAACGTCAACGGGGGCGCATACGGGATGAAGAAGCGCAAGAAGAAGCGGATGATGAGCAGCTACTGATTTTTGGCAGACTTTTCTGGGGGTAATCAAGCTCCTGGAAAAACCAAACAATGAGCCAAACTGAGAAACAGACGGAACCGAAAGAGTACGCACGCACGGGCGAGGCGGTCATCGTTGTTGACGAATACGGGGTACGCCATCCCGGGTTGGTCACAAACGGCTGGGGTGGAGACAGTCACTTCTCTGCCATCAACGTGGTGTTCGTGGTCGAGGACATCAAGAAGACCGACGGGTATGGTCAGCAAAAAGACCACCTGTGCAGTTGCAGCCATGCCTGTTACCAAAGCGCCCCCGGTCGCTACTGGTACAAGGACGCAGCGTGGGCTCGGTCGACGGAGCGCGACGGTGTTGAGATGATTGCGGCGGCGAAGAAAAAGGAACACGACGACTGGTTGGCCGCGTCGGTGAAGAAGTAAAGAAAGGACACTGGAACAATGGGCACCCCAAAGGCACCTGTGAAGCCAGTCAGAACATAGTGATATGTCACGCAAACTCACAGACCGCAATCGCGACCACCCCCACTACCTGCTGAAGGAGTTCGAGGAAAACGTCTACAAGGCCCATCAGGGTCTCTCTGCCGCTGCGTTGGACAAGCTGTGTGAAACTGAGGCGATCGACCTCAAGCTGTCCCGCAAGCGAAAGATTGAAACCCTGTGTGCGAAGTACACCGTGCGGTGGAAGGAGAAGTGGCAGAAGACGCGGGGCTGGGACTTCGATGACATCTACGACCCGGTCAAGTTCAAGCAGCATGTGACGAATGACATGCGCAAGGCCGCGCAGGTAAAGAAGCAGCTGAACGAGCTCAAGATGCAGGCGTACGACCATCGTCCCCTCGACAAGGATGGTAACCCCATCGTGAAAGAGGTCTTCGACAAGATGCCCAAGGCTGAGCAGGATGAGATTCGGGAGAACCTGCGCGGCCGGGTGAACAAAATCATCAACAGCGGCTACGGTGGCATCCTGCCCAATGGGAACATCGTGGACCGGCGCGCTTACCCCGATGCAGTGCCGTTCCAGGAAAGCACGACGCTGGGTTCGCCCCCGCCCAAACCCCTCATCCCTGAACTCGCGGTCGCATGATTCAATTCTGCATCAAACCTTGCTGCAATCCGGTCGAGAACGCTCGAGGAAAGCCGGTGGCAAGGCGGGTGCGGGCAAAGAACCCACTGCGGCGGGACCCAACGCGGACCACGGGTCTTAGACTGCGGTTCTTGCGGGAGCTGCACAAACGCTTCGTAGAGTTTCGCCGGGAGCTGCGTCAACTGCTGGTTACGGAGGATGCATTTGGGCTCAACAAGAACTTTACCACCAAGCTCAAACTGAACGCTGAGCCAAGGCGCTGGGCGTTTGTGACTGACGACCGCAAGGTGACAGAGTTCCGGGACTGGCTGGACGACCGCATCAACAAGAACTTCCTCAACGTCAAGAACGGGACCGACGCGTGGACCGCCAAGTATATTGAGAGCGCCTACAAGCAAGGCATGGTGCGAGCATGGATTGACACGCACCGGCGGGACCTGGGTTTGTCCGGCAAGCAAGACTCTTACGAGGCCAGCAAAGCGCAGTTCCTTCGCGACAGTTTTGGTGCAGGGGAAGCAGCGTCCAAGCTGAAGCTTCTCATGACCCGCACCTACGAAAGCCTGCGTGGTATTTCGGGGCCGATGGCGACTGTGATGTCACGCACGCTGGCCGATGGTCTCGCGTATGGGTACGGCGTGATGCGCATTGCCAAGAATCTTGAGAACACGCTGGGGCTGATGGAAGCGCGAGCGCGTACGATTGCGCGCACTGAAATCATGCACGCGCACGCGGAGGGTCAGCTGGACAGCTTCGAGGAGCTGGGTGTGGAGGAGCTGGGCGTGATGGCAGAGTGGAGCACGGCAGGAGACGAGCGGGTGTGTCCCGTGTGTGCGCCGCTGGAAGGTACCATTCTCACTATAGCGGAGGCGCGGGGCATGATACCCCGCCATCCGAACTGCCGTTGCACTTGGATCCCGGCCAACGTGAGCGAGAAGGAGAAGGGACAGAAGCGGAAGAAGGGTACGATTGCTTCCGCTATCAAGAAGTCGCTGCGTCGTGAGACCGGTCTTAAAGACGATGATGCCGCCCGTGCTCGCAGTCGGTGGGTTGGTGCGGACAAGAACATAAGTGGAAAGAAGTCACAGACCCCATAAACATCTGATATGAAAACAACACTACTGATCGCAATCACACTGCTCGCCGCGGGCTGTGCTACCAAATCATTGGAGCTGCCCGGTGGAGTCAAATATACCAGCCAGACATTTCTGACCAGTTCCACTGCCAGTAAGATTGAGTTGAAGAAGACGGGAGTTGAGACCTATGATTTCAGCATTGGTGGGATGACGGCTGAACAGCAAAAGGCGTTGCAAGCAACGATGGCTCAGGCAGCGGACCTCCTGAAAACAGTGCCGTGAGCTTCGACGCTGAACTCAAAACCAGCCGGGAATCATGTCAGGCTCGTAGGGTGGAACCTGACTACGAAAACCTTAAACAACCCGGTGACTTCTACTACGGATTCAAAGACGGTAAGCCGGTGCAGATAACGATCTGGCAACCCGGTCTCAGTTGGTGGGTAGGAACGATTACGATTAACATAGGGGAGAGCAAAGAGCCGGGTCCGATATGGACCTTCAACGGGAATTTAGATAAACCCACTTTGGCTCCTTCAATTAAGACCACTACCACTGTCCCCACGGATGGCGTCAACAACTCACAAGAAATAGAGTTGTGGCATGGACACATGGAGAATGGATTTCTCAAATCCTGCTAGACTGTGAACATCACTCTATTCACACCCACGGGAGGCCGACCCGAGGCGTTTGCGCTGTGTGAGAAGTATATGGCGAGACAGTCGCACCCCTACTTCCAGTGGTTGGTGTATGACGATGGCGCTAAACCACATCGTCCCACGTTGGGACAGGAGTATCTCTACTGTCCGCAATACGCGGGGCCGAGCAGTCTCATCAACAAGATTTACCATGCGTTCAGTAAGAATGTTATCAAGGGAGATGCCGTAGCTTTCATTGAAGACGACGACTGGTATTCGCCACACTACTTGCAACGGATGGTGCGGGCCATGCGGGACAATACAGATGCCATGTTAGTGGGTGAGGGACACGCGCTCTACTACAATGTCGCGCATCGCTGGTGGTGGGAGCACGGTAACATGAAGCACGCCAGTCTCTGTCAAACTGTAGTGACGAAGCGCGGGTTCACGTTTGTGCTGCGCCAGTGTGCTTTCGACAAGTCCCCTTTCCTGGACGTGCGGCTTTGGCGCAACACTCCTGCCCGGCACATCTTCGCGCCACCTTGCGATAACGCCCGGATGCTGATTGGCATCAAATCAATGCCGGGGCGAGCTGGCATTGGCTCGGGGCATCGGAGGGAGACTCCGCCGAACCGTACTGATTACAACCTAGTGAAGTTGCGCCTCTTGATTGGGACTGATGCAAACCTTTATGAGCGATTCTATCAACACACTGAAAGCCCAACAGGGAATGTCTGAGTGCGGCCGGGCGCACGGACCCAACTGGATCAAATGGCTTGCCCACTTGGTCGGTCAACCCAATGTGCACGGCGGAGAGATAGGTACGTTCCGCGCTGACAGTGCTGTGTGGATGCTGGAGAACGTGTTCACGCACGAGACTTCCACCTACACTTGTATCGACCCGTGGTTGCCGGAGGGGTCGGCTGACCTTGCAGCAGCGGGGGTGGACTGCACGGACAACGAGCGCGTGGCAAGGGAGCGGCTTCGTCAATGGACTGACACGAAACGGTGCATCATCTACAAGATGCTCTCGGCTGACATCTTGAAAGCATTCCGCCGGGAATCGTTGCACATGCTCTATGTCGATGGCGACCATCGTTCCAAAGGGGTGTTGCAAGACTCAGTGCTTGGCTTTGACGTGCTGCGCGTGGGTGGCATTATGATCTTTGACGACTACGGCTGGAAGGTCATGCCCAGCATCTACGATCAGCCCAAGACCGCCATCAACGCCTTCGTGCAGTGCTACCAACGGCACGTTGAAGCACTCTCGCCGGCAGGTTGGCAGATTGCTTTGCGCAAACGGTCGTCATGAAAGTTCAGGTTCATCTTCTCACCTTCAACGAAGAGGAGATTCTTCCTTACACGCTGCGGCATTATACGACCTTCGCCACGAAGATCATAATTCATGATGGTTTCAGCACGGACCGCACGCGCGCAATCGCTTCATCCTACGGGGCGGAGGTGCGGGATTGGAACACAGGAGGCAAGATCAACGACAAACTCGCGCAACAGCTAAAGAACACTGCTTGGCAGGGGACGGACGCGGACTGGGTGGTCACAGCCGATGCAGATGAATTGATTTACTTCCCGGGTGGGGCTGCGCTCACTTTGGAGATGTATGAAAGGCATCGGGTTGCGATCGTGAAGCCTCACGGGTTTGAAATGTGTTCTGATGTGTTCCCCACTACGCAGGGACAGCTCTACGATGAAGTGAAGATGGGGGCAGCGGATGACAAATGGTATGCCAAGCCCATTCTGTTCTCGCCCAAGCGCATCTCTGAAATGAACTTTGGGGTGGGGGCACACACTTGTCGGCCTGTGACGAAGAACGGCAAGAATACGATGGTCCCGGCCATGCGCTCCCGGCCTTCTACCTACTTGCTGCATTGCAAGCACCTCGGTCCCGTGGAGCGTGTGGCCAAGGAATACCGAGCGGACCTGTTGCGCTTGTCCGACATCAACCGTCAGCATGGTTGGGGAAACCAAGGGGATGGTCTCGTGCACGCGCAAGAGAAGCGCGTCGGTATCATGTCCCGCCTACAGAGGGTCATCGAATGAACTATGCTTTGGTTCGCGTATGTTTGAACCGGGTCGAGCAGATTGAATATGACATTCGGCATAGAACCGAATACACCTTTGGGGCAGTGCGTGAGCGCAATCGGAAGTTGGCACTGCAGGTTCGGAACATTCTGTCGTGCTATATCGGAGCGCACGAGATCGCAAGTTACCTAGCACCCAAACCACAGATGCTTCTTGAGCCGATGCAAAGAGCTATGGCTCGTGATGCACACAATCGGTCGCTCATGCTAGATACCGGCATTCTTCTTCAAACTTTTGCGAAGACTGGTACTTTGCCTGCGAATGCGACTATAGGCAATGGAACCGAACACACCCAAATTGAACCCGCCCGGAGTTACCAAAGCGACAGTCACGGCACACATCCCTTTCGGAAAGATGGCGGCGATGACGTTGCCAAGATTGCAAGCTGAAGTGGCGCTGCGAGCGCTGCAGAAAGATGTCTATGACACTGCAGTATCCAAGGGCTGGTGGGACCGTGACCCTGTGATGACCGACGTCATTCGCTATTTGGTTGCCACCAATGCACCGGAAGAAATGATTACAAGGGCGACCGCTGCGGCTGAGCGGGACAAGGGCAATCTTGTTGCGCTCATGCACAGCGAACTCTCGGAGGGCCTCGAGAACCTGCGCCATGGAGAGGGACCCGATGATAAGATTCCGGAGTTCAAGGGCATCGAGGCGGAGCTGGCCGACACCATCATTCGCATCTTTGACATGGCGGAACATTTCAAGTACGACGTCATCGGGGCGCTGTTCGCCAAGGCCGAGTATAACAAGACCCGCGCCTATTTGCACGGGGGCAAGAAGTTCTGATGATACTGCCCAATCACGAACAGTGCAAGTTGGTGGTCGCCGAGATACTGGCGGAACCAAAGAGTTTCACTGGATACCTGGTTGACTGGGCTGGGTCAAATGTGCGCCGGGAGGAATTCACTGACAAGCAACGTGAGCTGATTCACAAGTGGTGTCGCGAATATGATTTTGACTGCATGAAAGGGTACACATGAAATTCAAAGTTTGGCAACGTGCTGAAGATGAATTGCTGCTTACTATGGTGCGCCGCCAACTGCCCATGCCCCGCATTGCCGCACGCTTTGGTTGCACTGTGGAGCAGATTGGGATGCGCCTAGAGGAACTGAACAAGGTAGTGAAGGCCATGTCTGCGCAGGACGCACTGCCTCAGTTGCCATCAAAGGAACAGGTGGCAGAGATGCGCAAGACCATGGACCCGGTCCAGCGTGCGTTCATGGATATGTGCACGTCGTACAATACGATGGGCGAGCTGTTGGAGTTGTTCAGCACGTTTGTCGCCACGAGGCTTGCACCGGAAGAGCTGGAGGCGATTGTGAAAGAGTGCTTCGAGGCCGATCGGCTTCCGGACGAAACCATCTACCAGAAAATCTCCCGTCTATTGTCTACACGATGTATTTTGATTCCCATTATGGTTGAGCGTACAACCGGTGATGTTCCTACCAACGAGGTCAAGGTCCAGTAGGTGAAGCGAGAGTCTACAGCACTCTTGGTTCCTGTAGCGTGTCCAGTGGTGGGATGTGAGAACGGGAGGGTTGCTATTGTAGTGAATAGGTATCACAAGGATTTCGTGGACTGTTTATTTTGCAATGGCACCGGACAAGTGACTGCAGGTGCTGCGAAACTATACATCAAAAACTCAAATGCCTCCCCCCGACCAAAAGAACACTCCCTCGTCTGAAGTAGAAGCCATGCGTCGAATTGAGAGTGCCGCATACGTGCGGGACGCGGCCTGGGTGGGCACGCTCTTATCGCAAGCCCAGAAGCAACAGTTCTATGGTGATATCGTGCTGCGCTTCGAAGATGGGGTCATCCAACGTGCCTTCAAAAACCAGTCGTTGCGCCCGCCGTCCGAGGGCTCTGAAAAAGGTGCAGGTTAGAAAATCCTTGTAGACAACCATTGAAGTACCCATATCGCTGAGTTAAGGTATTCTACAAGCGAAGCCGATCCTACCTGGGTCGGCTTTCCTCTTTCAATAATGAAAAAACTCAAAAAGCGGAGCGCGCTCGTTACAAACGAGGCCGCGACCGCCCCTGCTTTGCAGACGAATCAGCTGCAGCATTTCACGTGGAACCTGGCTACGAAGTTGGTCCGCAACGGGGAGCTTGAAGGACGCAAGTGCCTGATTGTTCCCATGGTGATGATGGTCGAGGGTGTGCACAATGGCAGTGGTGGACCGATGCTGTGGCCGGCCGACGAGTTGGGCAAGACTCCCGAGGTCTACAACCACAAGCCGGTTGTGGTGAACCATCCGGAAGACGCGGATGGCAAGGCCATCAGTGCCTGCACCGAGCAAGTGCTCAACACGCGCAAGATTGGCATTATCATGAATGCCCGGTTTGACGACCTGAACCGCTTGTGTGCGGACGCATACCTCGACGAGGAACGCACCAAGGAGGTCGACGTCTCGGTCTACAATGCAGTCAAGAAGGGCGAGCCGATGGAGTGCAGCACCGGCGTCTATACGGACAACGAAGTCAAGAAAGGTGTCTGGAACAACGAAGCCTACAACGCTATTGCCCGCAATCACCGGCCCGATCATCTCGCGGTCCTGCCCGATGCCAAAGGGGCGTGCAGCATGGCCGACGGTGCGGGGTTCATTCGGAATCAGGTGTTCAACAGCTCCCGCACGCTTGACAGTGCCGGTCTCAAGTTGGTCGAGACCGTCGTGCGTGACACGATTACGAATGCGATCAAGGAAGGCGGGTCGCTGCGCAAGTACGCCAAGAACCTCGAGGTGAATGAATCCAGCTTCGAGACCATCCGCAGCCTGATCTACAAGGCACTGGAAACCAAGTTCCCCAGCGACAAGGGGTATGCGTGCCCGTGGATCGAGTCGGTTTTCGACACGTGGTTCGTCTACTGCCTGGGGTCGAAACTTTTCAGACTGGGTTACTCTTCGAGTGACACCAGCGTGAAGCTCACGGGCGAACCTGCAGAGGTAGTTCGTGTCACGGAATATCGGGCCGCGCCCGTGAGTAACCAAAGCGCGTCCACACCCAAAACCAACAGAGGAAACACCATGGACAAAGAACAAATTGTCGCGGACCTCATCACCAACCACGGTTATGCAGAAACCGACCGTGGGATGTTGATGGGTATGGACCTTGCTGCGCTCACGCGCATTCAAGCCAGTTCCACCGCGACCCTGAACAAAGCCAAGACCACGACCGCTCCGGCGGTGAAGACGGAGCCGGCGACCAATGCCGCTCCCGCGAAGCAGCTGACCGAGGAAGAGTATCTCAAGCAGGCCCCTCCGGGCGTGCGTGCGGTGCTGGCCAACTCGGAACGCATTCTCAACAACGAGAAGGCGAAGCACATCGCGACCATCAAGACCAACGTCAAGAACAAGTTCACGGACGGCCAGCTTCTGGCGATGGACGTGGAACAGCTCTCGATGTTGGCCGATCTCGCGACCTCCGCGGTTGCACCCACGACGACCAACGTGCAACAGCACGACTTCGGCGGGCTTGGTTCCGGAGCTCCCATCGACAACGCTGCGGCGAAGGTCGAAGGTGCTGCGCTTCCCGCGACGTCGTGGGACTTCGACAAGTAAGTCTCCTCCCACTCAACCATCAACCAATCAATCTAGGAGACATCGACAATGGCTACCGATTATCACACAATCTTCCTCAAGGGTTGCCCCCGCTACGACGAAGCCGTCGCATCTGGGATCATCACCCCGGGCCAGCTGATCAAGATCGACGGCGACCTCAAGGTCCTGCGTCATTCCACCGCGGGCGGCTCGGCCGAATTGCTCATTGCGCGTGAAGACGCGCTGCAGGGCAAGTCGGTTGACGACAACTACGCGGTTGACGACCAAGTCGGGTTTGGCATTGCCAAGCCGGGCGACGAACTCGCGGTCATGCTCGACGCGGGTGAGAACGTCAACGAAGGCGAGTTCTTGGAAAGCGCCGGCAACGGCAACTTCCAGGAGTTCACGAGCGGCGAGAAGCTGTTCGTTGTTCTCGAGGCTCTCGACCTCAGCGCTTCAAGCGCGGTCGCAACCAGAATTCGTGCTCGGGCCATGTAAGGCCGAAGCGAAACAACCAACAACAAAACCACCCAAAAGGAATCCTCTAACATGGACTTCATTCTCAACGGGAAGGCACACGGTTCGGTCGCTTCAGCTCTGCTGGAATCGAACATGGACCCGCGCGTGCTTCGCCCCTATTCGATCGACGGTCGCGGTACCTACATCACCGTCACCAACAAGAGCACGGGCAAGGAACAGCCCGAGCTCATCAGCAACGCCACCGCGACCATGCGCAAGGACGAATGGATCCTTCTCGACAAGGCCATCGTCGCTGCGGCCAAGCCGCGCCTGCGGGCGGTGACCGAGATCCGCAAGCGGGGTCTCACGTTCACCCTCGATGGCATGGCCAAGACTGTTCTGCAGACGCAAACGCAGTCGGACATCACGCCGGCCGAGATGGCGATGAACCCGGTGCGGGAATCGCAGAACGACCGTCCCGAGTACGAGCTGGGCAGCATTCCGCTCCCGGTCATCTACAAGGACTTCAGCATCTTCCTCCGGGAGCTGAACGTGAGCCGCAATGGCGGGTCCCCGCTGGACACGAGCAACGCCACGCTGGCTTCCCGGCGCGTTGCTGAGCTGTGTGAACAGCTCCTGATCGGTACCTATGGGTCGTACAAGTACGCCGGTGGATACATCTACGGCATCATCAACTTCCCGGACGCTCAGAGCCAGGTGTTGACCAATCCGACCGACTCGGCTTGGACCCCGGCCACGACGGTGCGGGAAGTGCTGGCGATGAAGCAGAAGAGCCAGGACGCGTTCCACTACGGCCCGTGGATTCTGTTCAACGCTCCGGCGTGGGACGAACACCTGGACGACGACTACTCCGATGCGAAGGGGGACAACACCCTGCGCGAGCGCATCGCCAAGATCAAGGACATCGTCGACGTGGTCACGCTCGACTACATGACCGGCTACCGCATGTCGCTGGTCCAGTTGACCGAGGACGTCATCCGCGAGATCATCGGCATGGAAATCACCACCCTGCAATGGGAGTCGAAGGGCGGCTTGGAGCTGCACTTCAAGGTGATGACCATCCAGGTGCCGCAGCTCCGCAGCGACATCAACGGCAACAGCGGTGTCATCAACGGCAACGTGGCCTAAACGCTGCTTGCCTGTTCGTTTGTAGTGCCCGTCGTGCGACCCGCGGCGGGCACTTAGGTAGCAGGGTCAGACTCGTAACCTAAAAAGAAGTAACCCAATGAAGTTCGAACTCGTAGGCGGGAACCACTATGGTCCCATGTCAGCTGACGGCAAGAAAGCCAGTCGCAAGTACGTGAAGGGTGACATCGTTGATTTTCACGACGATCTGTGTGCGCTCTTCCCCAACAAATTCAAACGGCGGAAAGACCTCGAGATGGCGGCGTCGGGGGCCAAGCTCCCGGCCGAGGCTGCACCGATTGACACGAAGCCGTCCCGGCGCAAGATCGCCGCCGCAAAGGTGCAGGAAGACAAGCCCGCGGAGGATGACTTGGTCAACCCGCTGGGCGAAGACGTGACCACGGAGTTCCCGAAGGCCGCGGGGAAGCTCAAGGTCTTCAGGGCCGAAGACGGCAAATACAACGTGGCCGAAGACGGTGTGCCCAATGACAAACTGAACGACTCCGCGCTCAACAAGAAGGAGCTCGAGAAGTTCATCAAGTCGCTCGTGTAACCGATGCCACTGTGGAAGCCAGACAAGAGATGGACCGGCGCTGATGTATTCGTAATTGGCGGCGGAAAGTCCTTGTCTGGTTTTGACTTCACGTTGCTGCGCGGTCGCAACACCATTGGATGCAATGCTGCGTTCAAGCTGGGGGCGGACGTGTGCAACGTGTGTTTCTTTTCTGACCTGCCTTGGTATCATTCCTTCAAGGAAGAGCTGGCCAAGTTCCCGGGAGATGTGATAACGCACTGCCCGTCCTTGATGGTCAAAGGGGCGGGTATCCCTTGGTTGAAGAACCTCCCGCGGCAGAAGAGGGGGCTCTTCCCCAACGTGGTGGGTTTCGGGGGCAACAGTGGATGCTCGGCAGTTTCGCTGTCGTTGGTTATGGGGGCACAGCGGGTCTTCCTGCTGGGAATGGACTGCAAAGCTGATACCAGCGTTGATGCACACTGGCACCAATGGACCACGCAGGGGATTAACATGAAAGTCTTCCCCAAGTTCCTCGAAGGATGGCAGGCCATAGCAACCGACCTTCCCCGGGTGTTTCCCGGTCGCGAGATTATCAACCTCAATCCCGAGAGTTCGATTCCCTTCTTCCCGAAGGCTGAATTCTCACAGTATCTCAGCCATGCCACGGACAACCGCATCGCAAGTTGAACTCGTTGTTGAAGTTGATGCTGCTATCGACTTGGAAGCGTTCATTGCCGCTGCGAATGAAATCGTGACGGAGGTGTGCGTGCCGTTGGAGTACAGTGACACTCGGCTCGAGCTGATTGAACGGTGGCTGTCCGCGCACTTCTACAAGATTCGGGACCAAGCGGTTGCGAGTGAAAAAGCGGGTCCCGTGGCGGAGTCTTTCCAGCACAAGGTGGACCTGCTGTTGATGCAGACCAAGGAAGGGCAGATGGCGATGCTGCTTGACACCAAGGGTGGACTGGCTCGGCTGCAAAAGGCTTTGATGGAAGGCCGCATCAAGTCCGGTCTGAAATGGCTGGGTACTGCCGCGGGGGATGAAGAGGCCTACGCATGAGCATCATTGAACGCATGTGCAAGCAGGACGCAGTTTGGTGGGCACGGCAGCGTGACACCAACGGTGCTCTGGTCAACAGCGAAGACGGACGTCCCATGTGGGAGCTTCCCGTGCAAATCAAGTGTCGCTGGGACGACGAGATTCGTGAGTTCATTGGTCGGCACGGCACGCTGGAACACTCGATGTCCGTGGTCTACGTGGACCGGGACATGTCACTAGGCGACTGCCTCATGCTGGGCACCTTGGCCGATCTCGAGGACTCCAATGATAGCAACAGCACCAATGATACCAACGACAGCTCGGTCGAGGTAGTGTCAGGTGCACTTGAAATTCTTGGTTGGGCCAAAAACCCAAACATCCGAGCAACGAAGTTCCTGCGCACCGCCTTTCTCGGTCCCGTGCGCGCTCCCATGTAATATGGCCTCATTTGTTCACATCACAGGAGTCCGACAGGTCATAATGAACCTGTACCGAAGGGATGAGCGTTTCCGCCGGGGCGTTTCACTGGGGCTGAAGAAAGGTGGGCTGCACATCCAGCGAGCAAGCCAGCAGCAAGTCCCCGTGGAGTTCGGTCCGCTGAAGGCATCGGCTTTCACTCGTTCCACTGGTACGGGGTTTCAGACGCAGGTGACCGTGGGGTATACTGCGTTCTACGCACTGTTCGTGCACGAAGCCAAGGGCACGTGGAAGGGGCTGCAGCGCCTGCCCAACCCCCCGCACAAAGGCCGATATTGGGACCCGCAGGGCAAGGCGCATCCGAAGTTCCTGGAAATTCCGGTGCGGGAAGAGAAAGACAACGTGACTGCCATTGTGCGCCGTACCGCGTACGACTACCGATGAGCGCTTCCCCCGCACAAGTGTTGAAGAAACTCCTGCTGGACGAGAGTTTGGTGAATGCGCACACCTCGGCCACCTGGCCGTGTTTCATTAACAGCATGCCTGACACCCCGGACAACGCCGTTTGCACAATTGACACGGGGGCGGAGAAACAGGGGCGCATCATGCGGACCGGGGAAGTGATTCAGAAGCCGGCCGTTCAAATTCAATTCCGCGCAAAGACTTTTTCGGAAGGGTGGACCAAAGCCAAAGCAGTGGAAGCGGTACTCGACGCGCTCTACCGCAGGTCAATTACTTTGGAGTCCATCGACTACATGCTTCATTCTGTCAGGCGTCACAATACGGTCCTCCCTCTGGGGGCTGAGCCAGGCGGAAACCGACGTGAAATGTTCTCCTTGAACATCCTTCTCTCGCTCAGCTAACCACCAACCAAAACAATACCATGAGAATCGACGACGGCCACCAGACGCTGATTTCCTTCAGCCTCAACGCCGGTGTGAAGCTCTGGGAGAAGGCTGTCACTCCTCCCGGCATTTCCGCTGGCGGTCCCACTGATACGACCACGATGCGCAATGAGATTTGGCGCACGAACGCTCCCAAGCACCTCAAGTCCCTGACCCCGATGTCGTTTACGGCGGCCTACGATACGGCGGTCTACGTGCAACTGCTCGCGATGATCGGCGTCAATCAGGTGATTGAAGTCGAATTTGCGGACGGCAGCTTGCTCCAGTTCTGGGGTTGGCTGGACGAATTCACGCCGGGTGAGAACGTCGAGGGTGAACAACCCACGGCGGACTGTACCATCGTGCCCTCCAATCAAGATGCTGACGGCGCGGAGATTGCGCCGGTCTACATCGACTCCGTGGGCGACACGAACGACACTGACAATCCTTAACCCAACCGGGTCAGGTGCTTAGAAACCAAAAACGAAAGAACCCAATGTCACTCAAATTCACCCTCAAACTCAAAACCCTTCCGGTCGAGCTCGACGAGAAGCAATACACGCTGACTGAGCTCACAGGTCAGCAGCGTGATGCCTATCTCAACGTCTCGGCCAATCGCGTTAAGATGGACGAGAAGGGAAAGGTCACCGGTATCAAGAACTTTGATGGCCTGCAGACCCATTTGCTGAGCCTGTCAATGCGGGACCCGCAAGGTCAATTGGTTCTCGAGACCGAAATCAAGGGCTGGCCGTCTACGGTGGTTGAAGCATTGTATGCTGAGTCGCAGAAGCTCAGCGGTCTTGCTACAGGAAAGGAAGCTGGTGAGGAGGCAGCAAAAAACGTCTGACGGGCGAACGCCGAGACTGGTTCACCCTCGCGTTAAAACTCCACACCCCGCTTCAGGAACTCCAGGCTAAGACAACGAGCACGGAGTTTCTGGAGTGGAAGGAGTTTTTACTGCAGGAGGCGAATGCGTTTGACCCTCTTTATCATTACTTGGCTCAGCTCACTTGTGAAGTGCGACGCTCGTGGGTGAAGAACAAAAAGAAACCAAGACTGAGTGATTTCATTATCAAGTTCACGCGCAAGACACCAACCAAAACTGTACTAACCGAAAGCGAACGCAAAGCACACATCGCATCTTCGAAACAGGCCTGGAAATTCACAGTAGGCATAGATAGACCCAACCACAAACGCCGGAAGAAAAAATGATTGCAGGCACCACTTCACTCGGGACCTTGGTAGTTTATCTGCAAGCCAACGCGTCGCAGTACCAAAGGGCAATGAAGTCGGTGGAGATGGATACGGCAATGCGGATGGAGGCTGCAGCACGGGCAGCGAAATATGCATCGGTCGCAATCGCAGGGTCAATGGCGCTCATCAGTGCTGCAGCCGTGCGGGAGTTTGGGAAGTTCGATGCAGCGATGGTCAAGTCGCTTGCCATCATGGGAGATGTTTCGGACCAGACCCGAGCACAGATGGAAGACACTGCTCGAGCGATTTCCCGGAGCAGCATTACTAGTGCGGAGAAAGTGGCAGAGTCGTACTATTACTTAGCATCGGCGGGTTTCGATGTGCAACAGTCAATGAAGGCCCTGCCGCTGGTCGAGAAGTTTGCAGTAGCTGGTATGTTCGATATGAACCGAGCGACGACACTATTGGCCGATGCCCAGAGTGCGTTGGGGTTGCGGACCAGTGATGCAGCGAAGAACATGCTGGGGATGAAGCGAGTGGCCGATGTGCTGACGAAGGCGAACATCATGGCTAATGCCTCAGTTGAGGACTTCTCGGAAGCACTTACTACCAAAGCGGCGAACGCTTTGCGGTTGGTAAACAAGGAAGTGGAGGAAGGTGTTGCGGTCCTGGCCGCGTTCGCTCAGCAGGGCATCAAGGCTGAGGCAGCGGGTGACGCGTTACACCAAGTAATCCGCGACCTGCAGCGTGCGTCCATCAAGAATCGGGAAGACTGGGACGATTTTAACCTGTCTATTTTTGATGGTGCGGGTAAGATGCGTCACCTGGCTGACATTGTTGAACAACTTGAAAAGGCGTTGGGGCCGATGAACGATGAACAGCGACGGACCACGTTGATGATGCTGGGCTTCCAGGATCGGTCCATTAGTGCGACGCAGGCGTTGCTGGGATTGTCGGGACAGATTCGCAAGTACGAGGAAGGGCTGCGTAATGCAGGCGGCTTGACCGAGGATGTGGCGGGCAAGCAGCTGAAGAGCTTGAATGCGCAGTTCACCATCTTGCTGAACAATGTAAAGGACGTGTTGATCACTTTGGGCGGTGACCTGATCTCGATTGTGCGTGCTCTGGGATTCACTTTTGGCAACACCAAGACGAATCTCGAGGAGCTCAACAACCAGTTGTCCACGGGGGCACTTTCGCTGGAGCAATACAACACCAAGACGAAAGAGGTTTTGGGTGAGCAGCAGAAATGGGAAGAGTCGACCCGCAAGGTGCGTGACACAATTGTGGCTTTGGCATTGACTGCGACCACTGTTTTCATGGATGTCGTGCACGGTTGGAAGTTGATTGTGACCGCTGCACAATTTGGCGCTGCAGCCTACAAACTTGCGGTATCGGGTGCGATGTTGGCGGCAGGCAAGTTGGTGGAGGCGAACATCAAGATGTGGAATGTCGCTATCAACAAAGTGATTGGCGTGTATAATGTCGCCAAACGCCTGATGGGTGACTTCAGCAAGCCGGTCGAGCCGATGAAGTTTGATGGTTTCGACTTTGTCAAAGAGCTCGAGAATGACACCAAGGCTGCGTTGAAAGATGTGGTGGCGTTGGGCAGTGCGCTGGATACGCTCATCAAAGATGGGAAGCCCAGTGATGACTTTCTCAAGCGGTGGGAGGAACTGCAGCGCAAACTCAATTTTGGAGCTGAGAAGACCTCATCAGTTTGGGCTCCCGTTGTGACCACCTTGCGGGCTGTGCAGACGAGTGCACGGGGTGCGGGAGAAGCTATCACGTTCCTGAGTCCCGAGCTGAAGAAGTTGCGGGACATGCTGGCGGATCCATCGGCTGCGGTTTACAATGAGCAAATCAAGGAACTGGACAACGTGATGCGGGCCAGTCTCGAGTCGGTCAAGAAGCTTGACGCTGCGCTTGCCGCTGGGAAGATTACCCGGACGCAGTATGATGATGAGATGGCGAAGAACGTGCTCTCGGCGTATGAGTATGACGAGGCACTGCAGAAGCTGTTGGCCACGCAGAATCAGTTCATCAAGCCTGTGGGCGGTCTCAGCCAGGGTCCGTTGAAGGATATGACCGGGGACCCCATCATTGATCCGTTCATTGAAAATCATAACGAGCTGTCCCTGCTCGAGAAGTCATTTGAAGAGAAGATGAAGGTGGTCGATGCGTACTACGACCGGCAGATCAAAGCGCAGGAAGGGAACATTGCGGAGCAGACTCGGTTGGAGCAGGTGCGGAACGCCACGCTGGAGCGGATGTCGGAGACGTACATCGCCAACATTGATGTTCTCGAGCGCAAGCGCACGTCGCTGATTCTGCAGAACAGCTCGGCCATGTTCGATCAACTTGCCAGCATTTCGGAGAACGCATTTGGCAAGCAGAGTGCGATGTATAAGGCGTCGTTCGCGGCGTCCAAGGCCTTCGCTATCGCTGAGGCAACGATGAACATGTATAAGGCGGGGGCGCAAGTGATGGCCGATTCAGCATTGCCCTTCTACGCTAAGATCCCAGCATACTTGTCCATCATTGCAAACGGCCTCGGTATCATTTCGAACATGCAGGCCATCGGCATGTCGTTTGAAGGTGGTGGGAAAACTGGAGGTGGATCACGCACCGGCGGGTTGGATGGCAGGGGTGGGTTCATGGCCATGCTGCATCCGCAGGAAGAGGTGGTCGACCACTACCGGCGGGGTGGGATGGAAGAACCCGATCGTGGGGGCATCACTGTGCTTGTGAATCAGACCTTCACGGGTGGGGTCACGCGGGAGGACCTAGCCCGGCAAAGTGAAGTCACCAAGCGCGAGACCGTTGGGGCCATTTGGGATGGCATATCTCGAGGTGGGTCACAGCGGCAAAACTTCAAACGCTAGACCATGCCTATCACCTATCCCATATCACTTCCAACGCTGCCGGGCTGCATTAAGTTTACCTGGACGCCGGATTCGGCTGTGGCGCGTCAACCCACTGAGTTTTCATTTCGCTCGAAGGTGTATGCCTGGGATGGGCAGATTCGGCGGGCGACGGCGGAGATAGGAGTGATGAACAGCATTGTCCAAGCCCGAGCCTGGCAGTCGGCTTTTCTCAAACTCAACGGAGTGGAAGGCACCTTTCTGTTTCAGGACCCAAAGGCGGCGGACCATCGTGGGGCATTGACACTGAGCACATCCCTAGCACCCAAGGTCAACGGGGCGGGACAAAACGGGTCGGATCTCGTGACCGATGGTTGGCCCATCAATGTCACGGACATGCTGCTTGAGGGGGATTACATCTCGGTCAACAGTCGGCTCTACCAGTTGCTTGAAGATGCGTCCAGCAACGGGACGGGCGATGCGACCCTCTCCATCTGGCCGCACGCACGGAATGACCTTGCTGACAATGCTGACATCACGGTCGGGATTGAGGCGTTCGGTTTGTTCAGGTTGCTGGAATGGCCGGAGTTCGCAGCGGACGTTGAGTATTTCATGAACGGCTTCAACTTCAGCTTCGAGGAGGCCATCTAGTGCCTTCTGAACGCACACTGTCTCCCGAGGTGTTGGCAATGATTGCGGCGGAGTTGCTTGAGCCGGTCGTGTTCCTGTTTGCTGACTTCCCTTCACAGCCCCGGCGTATCTGGACTGGCAAGGGCGATTACAACGACGGTACCAATGTTTGGACGGGAGTGGGGGGTATTATAGGCATTGAGTCCATTTCGGAGACGGTAGACACGGGAGCGCAAGGTCTGAAGGTTTCACTCAATGGCTTGGACCAAGACCTAGTGAACCAACTGACCAGTGACGCCTATCAAAAGGAACGGTGCGAAATTCTTTTGGGGTTTTGGGACCGCACCAGCACCAACGCCCCTGATATCGTAATGCTGCCTGAACCGCTGTGGCGCGGAGTGCTGGATGCTGACGACGTGATGTTCTCGGCCAAAGCTGCCAACCTGACAATCTATTGTGAACATCGCTTGGTCGATATCCTGCGCAAGCGCGAATGGCGATACACCGATCGTGACCAACAGCTTCTCAATCCCGGGGAAGGTGACACGGGCTTGAGTAAGATCGAACAAATTCAGGATCTCGAAATCACGTGGGGACGCACACAAGCATGAACCTGACCAAGCTACCCGGCTGGGAAACCAGACTCCAATCCTACTTTGTTGAGCACATGCGACATTGTTTCGACCGGGGCGTGTTCGACTGCGTGCGGTTTACTTCGGGGGCAGTGTTTCAAGTGGTTGGGATTGAGCTGGCTGATAGTTTTGTGTCAAAGTACCGGAATGACGAAGAGGCGAAGGAGCTGCTTCGCAGTTTTGGGGAAGACGGTTTCTACAAGGTGGTGAGCCAAGTGCTCACTGAAGCGGGCTTTGTTGAAATTAACTGGATGCAAGCGCATCGGGGTGACCCCGTGTTCATTGCCACATTACCGGGTGAGACGGATGATTGGTGTGGGGGGTTGGGGGTATGTGCGGGGACACACGCTATGACCCCGGGCCGAAAAGGGTTGCTGTCGGTACCAATGAGACGAACCCGCTGCGCATGGAGGGTTCCGTATGTTTGAAATTCCCCTAATCTTCGCAAGTGTGGTTGACATCATTGTGTTTGCGGTGATGGCCATTGGGGCGGCCGTTTCGTACACGTCATATCAAACTGCGCAAAAGGCAGCTCGGCAAGCAGCGCAGCAAGCCACACAGAAGCAGCGGGGCGTTCTATATCAGGTGCGAGCAACTGCGATGCCCCGTCGACTCATCTACGGTCGCACGCGGGTAGGTGGGATTGAAGACTACGTTGCGGTCAGCGGGGCTGAGAACGAGAAGCTTCATTACATTTTGATCTGGGGTGACGGCCCCTGCGAACAGATGGAAGCTCTTCTGTTCAATGGTAAAGGGGTGCACGTGGAACCCATTGATAGTAGCAATCCGGACATTCTGGTACCGGTAGTGGGGAGTCCGTACCACGGTCTAGTTCGATGGGAAAGTGAGCTGGGTGATAACCTACTGCCGCCCGCGCACGGTCTTGGTATCATTCCCGGTTGGGCCGAGTCGGATAAACTGCGGGGCATTTGTTATTCGTGGGTTGAACTTACCTACGACCCGGAAGCGTTTCCAAATGGTGTGCCACAGATTGGTGCGATCTTGCTTGGTCGAAAAGACGTTTGGGACCCGCGAGAGTCGACGGTCAAGTACACCAACAACGTCGCGCTCTGTCTCAATCACTACCTCACTCTTGAACGTCTCGGTCCCGGTTTGATTTATCCAGATGAGGTGGGTGAGGATGAACTGATTGCTGCGGCCAACGTGTGCGAAGAACTGGTGTTGGTCTCGTCTGGCAGTCCTTCAAACTACGCCAGCGGGGAAACCTACTTTGCTGTGCCAAGGTATGAGTTTCGTTACACCTTTGACGGGGTGATTTCGTTAGAGCATGATGGAGAAGAGATCATTCGGATGTTCCGTACAGCAATGGCCGGAACGACGGTCTACGTCGGGGGCAAGCAGCGCATCTACGCGGGGGCTTACCAGATTCCCACCTTCACAGTCGACCAGAGCATCATTGTGGGACCGGTCTCGCGCAAGACGCGGCAAAGCAAGCGCGACCGCTTCAACACTGTGCGCGGAGTGTATGCGACCGAAGGCACGCAATGGCAACCCACTGACTTCCCGGCCTACGTGGACTCCAATGCCCTTGAAGAAGACAAGGAAGAGCTGGCTGAAGATGTCGACTTGCTGAACACTGATTCTACACCCAAGTGCAGACGGTTGGCCAAGATCTTTTTGCTGCGTTCCCGGTTCTCGAGGCAGGTGACGGTCCCCTGCAATATCGAGGCCCTCCGTGCACAACCGGGACTGACCGTAACCTTTGATTTCCCGAAGCTTGGTTTCGATAACACTCCCATGGATGTCATGTCGTGGGACTTTGTCATTCAGGACCGCAAGATTCAGATCATGCTCAATTTGCGGGAGACGGACCCGAGCGTGTATGAGTGGGAAGATGACGGGGTAGGTGATAACTTCACCAATCTTACCAACTTCCCACCCCCGCCTCAGAAGCCCCCGGTCTACAAGGACCTTTTAGATATCGTCCCATCCACAGTTCAGCTCGAGTGTCAATCTCGCGGAGACGCTCTAGCGGTATGTGGATTCAATGAGTTTACATGGGAAGGGCAGCTCGCCGGGTCAACACCTCCCAAGAAGTATCGCAAGAGGTTAGTGTCTGGGGAAATGGATATTGGAAAATACTTGTCGATTCCTGATGGGCTAGGAAATATGGATCCAAGTGGGCCTGATTATGACGACGGGGCTAATCCTGTGGTGCCGGGGAACACGATACTGGCGATGACCTCGGATGAGTTGAACATCGGAAGCGGTGTGATTGTTCCGGGGGCTTTGCTAGGAGGTGGTGATTTAACGTCCAATGTAATAAGACAATGGACTCAATTTTCAATTAGCGGGTTCTGCACTTTAACCAGGGTAGGCTCTACGTTCTGTGAAGTAGAGTGCCCAGATGTGCATCATCTGGCACCGGGGGATATGATAAATGTTTCCAATTTCAGTGATGTGGCGTATGATACTTTGGGGGGGATTCGAACAGTGTCGTCTATCATATCTCCGTATATTTTTAGGTTTGACAATCAATCGACTAACGGAGGACCCGACACGACAAATACGAATGGTATTGATTACTCTCCTCCCGGTTCAGCTAGATACCTATCACAGTTGGCCCACCCAAGCACACAATCAGTCAGTGGCGCCACTGTCACTTGCTGTTCTTCAACTTATCCGGGGTCTGGTCCACAGTCCGGTGATGTGGCGGTATATTACTTTTCCAATTCGTACTATTGGGTAACAGTGCGATTGACTTTGGATTCGGTGGATTTTGACACAGGGTTGGCCCATTACACGTTTGATGGATATACCATAGGACCCGGACAGACTGCTCCTCCCGGCGCTATGCCGCCTCCCACTAACTACGCCACTTTGATGGGATACGGCCCTATCAGTGCTGGATTTCAGTTTACTCAAAACATCGGAGCCATTTTCACCATAGCGGTTTCCATTCAAGCGATTTTTGGTTGGGGTATCGGGGCTTGGAACTATGAAGCCGGGGTAAATAGATTCACTGACACATGGGACATTGACGAGCGGTACAGTCGGGAAGATTGTTCTTTCAGTGTAATCAAGCACGAGACATCCAGACTGATAGAGGGCGGAGGTCCGGGAGATGAGTCGACACCAATTCCGGGGTTACTTCCTATCTATGACCAGTACGAGCAAGACGGAAGACCTGATTTGTTCTATCAGCCTTACTTCACCTTGTTGGTCAGGATGGAGCCTTACTACGTTGAAACCATCACAGACTTGACCCATCGCACCACGGAAGGGATGCAGTGTTGCATAAACGACAGTGGGTTTGGGGTGGCGTCAATTCAGGCTGATGGAACTGTAGTGGAATCTCTGCATGAGGAAGATGACGACGACGACGCTATTTACCGGATGCGTAATGCCTATCCTTGGGCTGGACAACCATGGGTGCCATGCGGGACGTACCCCTGCTGTTCTACTATTTATGAGAGTCGCACACAATTCATTTTTGAGTATGCGGAAGCTAAAGTACGCGGCACGATAACCTTCCCCACTATCAATCCAGGTGACTACGTGATGGTTGAGATAAACATCAGCAAGAAGGACCTGGCAACAAACGTGGTTTCCCTTGGCACAAGTGAGACGTTTGAAGCTACAGTTGAAACGGGAGGTTCGGTAGACATCCCTGAGTTTGAAATGCCAAACGAGGTGGGATATGAACACTTCATTTCAAGTGTGGTTTGTCGGTCTATTGCCGTATGATCATATCGCATACATCTGTTAGGCTTCCTTCCCTAGGTCGGCGTGCGGTCAATCTAGCCGGGGCAAGTGTGCAAATTGTCAAGTCGCGGTTTGCACGGGCCCCGGAAGAAGTGCTATCGATGCGGATGGAGATATGCACGACCCGCTGTCCGGGTAAGAATTGGGACCCTACTGCCTATCGTGGAAGTGGGGCATGCACCATTTGTGGGTGTGGGCGAAGGAAGCTTGCGTGGTCTACGTTTGTGTGCCCTATCGGGGCATGGGGAAGATACGATACACATGCCAACCTTTCCTAGAATAATCCCTCTATCGGGTACCGACCTGCAGCGGCAGTTCATTCAGTCTCATGGTCGTCTGCTTGCAAATGAACTGCACACGACGTCCGACCAGAAGCGGGTCTTTTTAGAGGGCACGATTGTCGCGCCCGTGTTTCACGGTGCTGATTTGTCCGTAGGTGATGAAGCAACGATGTTGGCGCTGCATGAGACGTCGGACCGTAGCGTGCATCCATTCGATATGTGCTTTCGCACTGACATTGGTGATACTGGTGCAGTTTTTGTCTGCATCTCAAATCGAGGTGAAACGATTGACGATTGGCTCCAATTTCCCGTAGGTGGAGGTAGCAGTGATGACGGAGTAATTGATGGCGGTGATGCATCGTCAGCCCTTACCGATGTGATTGATGGCGGCGGTTCTTACGAACCTAGTATTGAGATCGAGGGCACTCCTCCTCTATAACCCATCCGTACCTTTCTATATGAGCACAATTTTTCGCAAAATGCTACAGCGGCGGGACACGGAAGCTAACCTAGGCGCCGTGGTGCTGGATGAAGGTGAGTTGGGTTGGTACTTCGACACGAAGCGTCTGGTCATGGGTGATGGTACAACTGCCGGTGGTGTTCCTATCATAACATCAGGACAGTCGATTACCACATCAGGGTTGACGATGTCGACGGCAAAGATCCTTGGTCGTACGACTGCTGGCACTGGAGCAATCCAGGAGCTTGCGAGTGTGCCTGCTACGCTGGGCGGCACGGGACAAACGAGCATCACGCAAGGCGACCTGCTTTACGGCAGCGCCACTAATACCGTGGGCAAACTCGCGCTTGGTGCCGCATTGTACGTGCTGCGAGTAAACGCAGGAGCTACCCAAATGGAATGGGCGGCACCTGCTGCGGTAGTGGCTGGTTCGGATACCCAGGTTCAGTTTAACGATGCTGGAGTGTTGGCCGGTGATGCTGGGCTGACGTATAACAAAACGACTGACACCTTGACCGTGGCGGGTCTGTTGAAAACCGGCAGTGGCCCCACCACATTGACTGATGCCACAGGAAAGATTCTTAGCGCCTCCCTCAATACAGTAGCCGTGGCGCAGGGTGGAACTGGATTGACCGCATTGGGTACAGCATTGTACCTGTTACGAGTAAATGCGGGTGCCACTGCTTTTGAGTTTGTAGCTCCTTCCGCCACGGTAGCCGGGTCAGACACGCAAGTTCAGTTCAATGATAGTGGAGCTCTGGCAGGTGACGCGGGGTTGGTCTATAATAAAACCACTGACACTCTAACCGTGGCCGGCTTGCTGAAGACAGGTAGCGGACCGACGACGTTGACCGATGCGGCTGGTAAGATTCTATCGACGGCGTTAAATACGGTGGCGGTAGCACAGGGCGGAACGGCGCTCACGGCCCTTGGAACTGCTTTGTATCTACTACGCGTCAATGCCGGTGCGACGGCGCTTGAATATGTCAACCCGACATCTCTGTCCACTTCGGCTGGCGGTTCCACGACGCAGGTGCAATACAACAACGGAGGCGCCTTTGGTGGTATCACGAATGCCACTACAGACGGCACGACGTTGACGCTGACCTCGCCGAAGTTAATTACGGCGCTGAATGATACCAACGGGAATGAGATTTTCAAAGTCACGGCGACCGGCTCGGCGGTAAACGAGTTCACCATCACTAATGCTGCTACTGGAGTTGCACCTATCTTATCCGCCACAGGCGGCGATACCGACATCAGCATTTCACTAACTCCAAAAGGGGCAGGGGTTGTGACGGTCAATTCCAGCTTAACGGTGTCCCCGGCCAGTGGTGACTCAGTTTTGATGATGAAAGCGGCAGCGGGCACATCAACATGGATGGACTGGCGAGCAAATAACTATGCAGGAGCGGGCGTTTCATTCGGACAGACGGGTGTAGCTAATTCATTACTCACTGGCGCCGCAGCGGGTGATATTTGTCTGTTCATCAACGGAAATAGTCAGAGGTTTCTCACTGGAACGGCAACTGGAGCGGCAATCGGCTTTGCTATCGAATCTGCCAACGCGGGTATTTCATGGGGTGGCGGGACAACGGGGACCATGCCAATAAAGGCGAACGTGTCGGTGTTTCCGTCTAGCGGACTTGCAACCTTGGCGGTTAAGGCGACGACCAACGCGCGAGCGCGTCTTTTGCTTCAGGCACATAATGACAATCCGGCGGCGGTTCAGATCACGGCGGAAGGGGCAGCAGGTGATACCATTGCAAGCAGTGCCGTTGGTGATATGTGCATCAGCGTGGCGGGCAATAGCCAAAGAATCCTATTTAACACACACTCCACGACGGCAATCGGGTTTAGCCTGCAAACTGCGAATGCGGGTATCTCATGGGGCGGGTCTTCGACGGGTACGGTTCCTATCCAGAGCAATGTGTTGATATTCCCGACGAGCGGGACAAGTCGGCTTTACATTAAAGCGACGACGAACACGTCGACCTTAATTACCTTTCAACCGCACAATGATGGTCCGGCTGGAATTAGTTTTGGCGCAGCGGGTGCAGCAAATTCTATCATCACGGGAAGTATTGTTGGGGATATGTGCTTTGCCATAAATGGCAATAGCCAGAGCTTCCTTTGGTCAGTGGAGACGTCGTTAGCGTGTGCGATGAAATTGACCGGCACAAGTGGCCAGCTATCGTTACTCAAGAACATTGCTTCCACTAGTACGACAACGGGAACGTTCGTTGTCACAGGTGGTGTTGGGATTAGTGGTGCTCTTTATATGGGGGGCGTCCTCTCGACGACCGACGCAACGGAAGCCACTTCGACCACCGCTGCTTCGGTGATGCACGCGGGGGGTTTGGCTGTAGCCAAGAAGATGTATCTAGGTGGTGATCTCATCCAGTCTGTTGGTAAGTTGATTTCTATTGCCAGTGGTACGAACCAGCGCGCCGGTGACGCTGTGTTGGTGGGCGGTACAGTCACAGTCAACAATACCACCGTTACCGCCAACACTCGAGTCTACGTCACTCGCAAAACGGCGGGTGGAACGATTGGTATGTCGGTGACATATACGGTGATTGCGGCCACCAGCTTTACACTTACTAGTGACAACATCCTAGATACCTCGACCTATTCTTACATCTTGGTGGAAGTTCCGTAACATTTTGTCAGGAAACCAAAAACGAAGAACCCAAATGCAACTAGAGATTGAAAAACACGTACACATCCGGGCCGCACTGCGAGCCGCTGCCGAAGCGGACGCTATCAAGCCCATCGACATCGAAAGTAAGGCCCGTTACGACTTGACTCGCAATCTCAGCAAGGCCGAGAGCGCGACCAAGACCTACGATAAAACCCGTGACGCTTTAATTAAGAAGCACGGCAAGCTCGTCACGGATGAGGATGATCCGGACGTCGGCAAAATCAAGGTCAAAGCTGGCTCGCCAGAAGAAGCCGATTTTCTGGCCGCAATCCAGCCTATTCTGGATTCAAAGGAAGACGTTGACTACCGCCTCATCCCCGAGAAAGCAATTCTTGAAGCAAAGGGACTGCCCATGGGCGTCAGCTCGGTGCTGATGCAGTACGATCTCATCAAGGAGGGCTAACCGATGACCAAGAAACAAGCTGGCATCTTTGTCCTGTCGCTAATTCTGCTGACGTTGGTGTCAGCTTGTTTCTGGTCCAAGCCAATACCACCAGCGAAGCCCACTGCCACGTTGGGGCAAACGGCCCCGTTGGTTGATGCTGATGCAGCCGTGGCCGCTGCGGTCAAAAGGAGTGAAGAGGCGAACGTGGCTCTGCAGGCCAAGAACCAAGCAAGGGCAGCGGAAGTCAAAGCCAATGTCACCGCAGCCCGGGAAGAGAACAAGAGCAACCCCGACGGTCCACCAAAGGTTATCGTGGATGGAGAGCTTGGACTAGCACAAGCCAAGCTGGCGGATGTGCAGGAGGACCCCGTTGAAGCGGTCGCTGCCGCGCAAAGAAAGGCCCTTGTCGAGGCGGGGAAAGCGGAGGAGGCACGCAAGGCGTATGAGAGGGGTAACATTGCGGCAATGCAATTGGTGGGTGACCTCGCAACCCTTCAGGAGCAGAAGGCTCAATCGGACCGGGACCGGGACTTCGCTCAAGCACAGTTGAAGAAGGCGACCGCTGACCACCTGGCCAAACTGGAAGAGAACCGCATCGCCAATCAGACTGTGCTCAATAACCAGAAGTCGTATTACGAAGGGGAGCTGGATAAGGAGCGCAAAGCATTCATGCGGAGCATGGGCAAGTGGCTAATTGGGGCGGGTGTCGTGCTCATTCTCATTGGAGCGTTCATTGCCTACACAGGCGTGCAAGCGGGCAACCTGATTGGCTCACTAACCAAGGCCGGGGTCTTTGCGGGAGCCGCTGCGTTTTGCTTTGCGTGCGCGTGGACGATTAACCAGTGGTGGTTCAAGTGGGTCGTCATCGTGGGTGGCTCTTTGAGTGTGCTCGGCATTGCAGGCTACCTTTGGAGCGAGTGGCGCGAGAACAAGGAGCGCAAGACGCTCGACAAAGACGCCACGGAAGCAGAAGCCACCCTTACCAAGTTGTCTGAACTCATTCACTTGAAGGAAACCCCCAACGAAGATCCCATCTTCGGTCAAATGAGCAGCACGCTGGATGATAACCAGAAGGCCTTAATTCTAGAGCTCAGAGCGATTGCCAAACGTAAAAAGGCGGCGTAACCTTAGATTTCATGACACACCCAACCAGAAAAAATGAACACGGTGATATTGTCCCAGACCTGACCCGCGTGAGATTATCTTTGCCCCAATTTTGGGGACTAATCTCTGCCGTAGCTGTGGGTACCGCTGCCGTGTTAGTTTTACTGAACAACATCAAGGACACTCAGACAGACTTGGCTAATGCTCAAACTTTGATGAGGCTGGAGAGTGCCCATCTGAAAGATACCTTGACACTAGGCATTACCGATGCCCGGGTCGCGATTAGGGAGTTGAAAGAGGAAACATCTTCTAACAATGGGGAATGGAGTCGTTGGCGTAATCAAAAAGACATAACGGATGCTCGGCAGGACGCTGACATTCGCGCGCTCAATGGTAGAAGGGATGACGCTAAGAGCGGAAGAGACGGAGGTAACTGAATTCCCCATGAAAGAAAGAAATCGAATCCTAATGGTGAATGAGGTAATGCGTTTGCTTGACGAGCGTGATCGGCGTTACACCGATCATTTTGCTGCGTCAGATAAATACAACGCTGCGATCTATGAAGCCAGCAAAGTAGCAATCACGAAAGCTGAATCGACTGCCCAAGAACAAAGGGAACGGGCCAATGAGTTTCGAGGGCAGCTTTCTGATCAAGCGGCAACCTTGATGCCCCGCAAGGAAACGGAGACATCATTGACCCTTCTTCGGGAACAGTTGGAACGAGAGGTGCGATTACTCAGGGTGGATATTACCGTTCTACGAGAGGCTCGCAGCATCGAACAGGGAGCGTCGAGTGGTAAGATGAGCCAACAGGGCTTCTATCTCGGGTTGATACCAAACTTGGTTATGGCTACAATTTCAGTGATCAGTGTAATTGTGGCAATTTCTTTGTATCTGAAAAAATAATTTCACGTCTGCTGCTTGGCTGAAAAGTAGAACCAAAAAACCAAATCACATGAAAATCGCAATCATACTGCTGGCTTGCTTCCTGTTGCTGTTCGGTCTGCTGGGGATTACCAACCTGCGCATTGAGTACAGTGACTTCATTTTGCGGGCCCTGGCTGTAGTGGACGCGGTCGCATGGGCTATTGTGGCAATCAAGATGCCCAGAGCGGGGTGACAGGAAGAATTTCCGCTCCTAGGTTTGTTGTTGTGGGTACTTCGTTCCTAGGGGTGGGGGACTGGCGTGCTGCGTCGCAACAGCACGCCTTTACCATCTAGAGCTGAATTATCTCACCCGTCCGGAGCTCCGGCATGTGGGTGGAGAAGACGAACTGCATCTTGAGGTCGTCAGCCAGAGCTTCGAGCATGCGTCGCACTCGGTCCCGATACTTGACCGAGACGAAGCGGAAGGGTTCATCGAGAAAGAGTATCCGCCTTACCGGGGGTTTGGACAGCATTATGCACGAGACCCGCAAAGCAAACGCAGCTACGTCTACCGCCCCTCCACCGCTTGCGGTAAGAGGGTCGACCTCGTGTCCCCGGCGCATAAACACGAGCCTTGCTTCGGTACGCCCCCGTTTCTGTTCGAACAGGATCTTGAACTCATAGGGGTCGTCGGGGAAGACCGCCTCGAGGCAGCGGGTCACCACTCCAGCGATGCGGTCGTGCGCTTGCTGTTGCACGGTCTGCGCTACGGCTTGCAGAACCTTCTGCGCCTCGAGCGTGTTGGTCAACAGGTCCTCGGCCTTGGTCAGTGCATCCCATTCAGTTTGATATGACTCCTTCGCGGCGCGGAACTGCATCAGCTTTTCGTTCACTTGCGAACGGTAGGTGTCAAGTGGAGACGACATGAGACCACTCCCGCTGGAAGTCACGTAGTAGCCGATCATATTCCTGTTCGGCTTTCTCTTCCGATGCTGTCAGTTGCTCGAGCTTGTCGCGTGCTTCCTTCAAGCTGTTGCAACCGAACTCCTCCTTCAGCTGTTTGACGTTCTGGTCAAACGCACCTTTGGCGCGGTCCGCTTCCCGTTGCTTCTCGTTAACGGCCGCTTTCAACTTTTCATAGGTCTTGAGATCAATCATCGGTGGATTGTTTCTAGTATCAGTTCCCGTGCCCCGTCGGAGATTTCGTACGTGCGAAGGTAGTGTTGCACTGCTTCCAGGAAGTCCAGCTTGGTGTGACCCAGAGCGTTCAACTCTTCTAGAAACGTGTGCAGGAACTTTTCGTCCTGTTCTATCACGGGGTCGACTTTGCGTTCAATGAAACGGTCTTTGCTGACATCCTGCTTGAGCAGTTCCACCCGTCCGTTGCTCATCAACAAGCCGAACGCGGGCTGCAGGTCCTGCTCGTTTATCTTGCGACGCATGAACCCACCGTGGTTGAACACGGCCATGTCTTCAAAGTGACGCAAGAAGGGAATGTGATTGTCGCCAAACACTGCGACATCAAACCCTTTCAGTTGGTCGTGGTAGCAACCTACCCGTTTCGTTTCGGGGGCGCCGGGGTACCCTGCGTCCTTCTGCCAGACGTAGGCGTGCACCACTGCGACATTCAAGTTGCCGCTTCGGGTATCAAGTGTATTGGGTACTCGCAACTCAGTATCCCACGGGAAGCCCCAAAGGTAGGCACCCTTGATGAGATAGGGCTTGTCATATTGTAACAACTTGATCTTACCGGCTTGCACCAATGTGCCAAAGGCGCTCTTGTGCAGGTCTCGCATCTGATGCAGTGGGAGGTCATGCTGTCCCGGGACAGCAAACATATCGGGCAGCTCTTCCAAAGCAAAGTTGATGACCTCGGGCGGGGCTTTCCAATAGTCGAACACATCCCCCGCACACACTACCGGCACGTCGTACTTCGCAGCGGCGTCACGCAGTTGCTTGATGGGCCGAAGCATGGCTTTGTACCAGTCGGGTTCTGCAGAACGGGCCACGGGAGCGGATTCCTGCAGGTGCAGGTCAGAGCAAAGGATGGCAACGGGTTTGGTCATGGTATCGTGTGTCCGCACAGCACACAGCGCCCCTCGGTCTTTTCATGCAACAGTTGGTGGACTCGTTTCGCTTCAATAGTCGAAGTGTTCCAGACCGTTTGGTTGCGATAGGCGTTGACGTAGGTTGCTTCCAAGGCCTTGCGCTGGGCTGTTGCGCGGTCGGATTCCGCTTTGGCTTTGGTCAGCTTGCTGAAATCAGGCAGGGCGACTTCGGCCTTTTGCTTGAAACTCTTTACGGTCAAAATCAGATCATGCAACAGGTCCGCCTTGTTCTTGAAGATGCGAAAGGTCTCAGCCGCTTGCGTGACTTGTGACGCGGCCTTGACGAATGCTTGCGCTTCGCGGCTACGCTGTTGGTTCCCCTCGGTATCAACAATTATTTTGGACAGACGCTGCTTTTGCTGGACCGTGCGTTCAAGCGTGTCGTGCGCTGATTCGACGCCTACCAAAGCAGCATCAGTCTCGGTGATGGGTTTGAGAGTGTCGTGCTTGACCTTGAGTTCTTTTGCTCGCTGGTCGCTCACTGATACCCGCTCCTGCACCTGCCGCAGTTTGGCCGCGATGTCAGACAGGGTGTTGTCAATCACGCTCAGGTCGATAATGTGATTCAGCTGCCTCGAGACCTCACCAGCCGACTGGGAAAACCAAAACGAGGCATCGTGCTGAAACTGAAAGTTGACCGGGCCGAGGCGCAGGAGTTGCGACACCTCTTCTGGCACATCGCGACCGAAGGCCTTGTACGGGACGTCATCTACCTGGTAGGTGTTCACTCCCTTGCCACGCTCTCGAATGATGCAGCGCCCATCGACTTTCAACGTCACGGTGGTCTTGGTTGCGTCCCAATTGATGAACGCGTCACTGTCAGGTTTGTTGAATACCAGCCAAGCCACGGCTCGCATGATGCTAGACTTACCCACATCGGTGTCGCCCACGATGACCGTGATGGGGTTGTTGAGCTGCACCACGCGACTGGTGTGCGTTTGAAAGTCTTCGAGCGTGAGCTTTTCGATCATCAGTATATCATGGTTTCTCCGTCACTCATCAGATGGAAGCCACGTTGGCGATAGAAGCGAACGAGACGTTGACGTCCTGTGTCATCAAGTTGAGGGTCCACTACCAATCGCAAGGTCTTGCCTTTCTTTCGGGCCTGCAGTTTGAGTTCCTGCAGCACTGCAGTCCCAACACCAATGCCTCGATGCTCTTCGTGTACCACCAGCCGGACCAGTGTAATACAGCGACGGTCTTCTTCTATCAGACACTTTTGCACGAGGTCAAAGCGCAGTTCTTCAATCATAGCCTATTTTCTGGACAAACTTTGACAGTCGGTAAGTCGTTGGGTATGTTTGGTTTACAAAAGCACGCACTTCTTACGGGCAAAACTGCTTGCTCGCACAATCACAACTGTCCAACGTGTGAACATGGAAAACACAGCAACACAGCAAAGGACGGCGCGGGGTCAAGTGATTGACCTCAATAACAAATACATCAAGTCCTACGCCACCCGCGAGATGCTGGTCAAGAAGATGGCGGAGAGCGGAGCGAACACAGTCCCACACATCATTTGCCGCAACGACGCAGGTCGCTGGACGGTGATTTGCTTGGGCACCGATTGCTTGCAAGTGCTGGGCTTGGACAGCGGCTTCCCAATCGTTGGAGGGTACTAATTTTCAACGTCAGTCAAAACCAAAACCACAATGAACTATACCAGTCTACTCATCAAGTTCCGCGCCGGAGATGTGCGCGCCGGTGCGTTTGTAACGTACTTGACCTCACTCCCGCATAATGGCGACAAGCCGGTGTTCTCCCACTTCATGTTCTGGAGACCTGCGAGCGGCTGCAGTGTTGTCGAGTTGCACTTGCCGGAACTGAGAGCCTCACAGTTTGAGACCGAAGCGAGGCACTTCGGAGCGTTCGCAGTGCAGCACGGTACCTTTGCAGAGCTGACCAAGAAGCAGGACTGACAATAGGGTACAGACCGACTATTTTTACCGAGTAAGAACAACCGTAACAACAAAACCAACAGGAGACAAGACCATGATCTGCAACGCAAACACCACACTGGAAAAGGTTCGTCAAATCCCGCTCGTGCGTCCCAACCACGCCAAGAGCTTCTGGCAGGGCATCCCGCACGGCATGCTGATTGATGCTGTGGAAGATGAGTGCCGGACCCGTAACTGGACCATCGAGAAGTCGCAGTTCTCGCTCAGCGTAGATGGAGCCGACCTCGCAGGGGCGTTCCAACTGCGTGTGAACGACGTCACGCTCCCGGTCGGCCAGGCGTTGGAGCTGGGGTTTCTGACCTCAAACATGATGCGCCGCAAGCTCAAGCTCGTGGTCGGTACGCGAGTGTTCGTGTGCAACAACGGGATGGTGAGCGGGGACGTGGTGCTGTGTAACAAGCACACCAGCGGGTTTGACCTGTTCAGTGCACTGGAGGGGGCGATGGATACGTACCATGCGAAGGCGCTGGAGCTCCCGGGGAAGATCGAGGCCCTGCAGCAACGGGAGCTGGCGCCCGTGGAAGTGGAGCACTTGCTGGTCGAGAGCGGCCGGCAGGGCATCATGCCGTGGTCCCGCATTGGGCAAGTGGACGAAGAGTACCGACACCCCACGTTTGGTGATCATGCAGTCCCGACGAGCTGGGGGCTGCTCAATGCGTTCACGCACATCGTCAAGAAGTGCCCGACGCTGACCCAGATGGATCAGATCAACGAGTTCCGAGCGCTGTTGCCGGTGCATGGAAAGAACTAAGGACGAAACCCGCACAGGCGGGTCTGCAGGTAACGCCTGCACTGAAGAATCCCCCATCAACCTAAACGAAAGAATCTAATGGCCTCAAAATCGACAATGACAAATCTTATCGGGCGCCGTGTACGCCTTGCCTTCCCCGGCTACCAAAAACACGTAGACGACATGCTGACCAAGGGCCAGTCCCGGGAACATACGTTGAAGAATGCAGTGGGGAACATGCATCATTGGATGATAACCTACCTGGACCAGGAAGCTGAGATTGTGGCTGCGATTCCGGACGGAGACAGCAGTCTCAAATTTTCGTATGCCTTTGCTGACGGGGTCGTGCAGCACGGCTACCTGACCGACTTCATTATTCTACCCGAGGTCAAACAGGTGCAGGGGTACGAGATGCACTCTTTGATCGCTGAGGCTGATGCGGCCGACACCTTAGAGGAGCTGAACGACCTTGGCAAGCTGGGATGGCAACTCATCTCAGTCGTGGGCAGCATTGGTGACAGTGCGGTCTTTTACTTTCAACGCCTTCGCAAATGAGTATCGACGAGATGGAGAAGTTCATTCGACTTGCGGCCCCGGGGCTGTGGGAGAAATGCTATCCCCGCAGCTACGACAACCTCGGCAAGTTCCACAGCCCGCGGATACCAGCAGTGTGCCTAGCGAATGCGGTCATCGCAGCCATGCAGCTGGGGCTTGAGAACACCGGTGCCCGCAATCAATTTATGGCCGCATGCTGTGTGGACGCGCACAAGGTGCCAACCTTCTTTGTCACTAGCGCAATCGTCAATGCGTGTGCGAATACGAGCTTGCCGATGGACATGCGGTGGACCGATACCCCCATGCCGCACCCCGGGATGATTCTCATCTTTGAACGGGGTTCAGTGAAGCACCCGACCTGCGGCGAAGTGGCTTTTGTGGCCGTGGGTCGCTTGCAAAGTGCCAGCAAGCTGACACATTCACACCTGCCGGGGTTCTCGCGCAACGTGCCGCTGGGTGCCTTTATCTCGATGTACCTGGTGCACGAATCACCCCAGCTTTACACGTACGACCTGTCACTGTCAGAAAACTCATCAAGGGTGCAGGACGTGGACAATGCCAACAACTGGGTTGAACGACAGGGTGACGAACTGGCTGCTCCCATGGCCGATGAGGAGGCCAAGTTCAACCAATGGCTCACAGTATTGGCCATGAAAATCGTGCTGGTTATGAACGCCCGCCCTGACCAAGTCAGTCCGGGCACCTGCTTGCGTACGGTAAAAGCTAAGCGTCCCGGGGAGTCCCGCCGTGAGTTTTGGTCGCCCAATATCGTGGGGCAGAACTATGCAGTGCAGCGGACTGAAAAACTCGAGCCGCAGGGTGGTCACGTGCGCATGCACTGGCGTCGCGGTCACTTCACTCGGCAACCCTATGGACCCGGTCGCACGCTGCGCAAAACGCTTTGGCTGGAGCCCATGCTTGTAGGCGACGTTGGATAATAAACAGCAAAACGAAAGGACCCATGAAATCAAACACTGCTAAGAAACCGTCCACACCATCGACCGACTTCAGTCGGATTGACATGGCCGAACTGCTGCGACGCTACCACGAACGGCAGACCGTCAAAGCTCGGCGCAAGCGTCAGCCCATGCCTCCATCGGAGTCCGCCCGAGCGCGGATGATTTTGGTGCATCCATACATCGTGGGAGCACACTATCGCAACCACCCTCGACGCCGACATTGACCGGGCCTCTCCAAAAAGATTTCTAAGCACGGAGCCAAGGGGTTCCGTGCTTTTTTCCTTTACGTTTTTTCCGGTAGCTGCATCAGTGTGGTTCATGTGATTGCGTGCTTTGTCAGCGCACGGGTCACGGGTCTCATCCTACTCAACTCCAAACATGATTGCAAACGCCCTCGCACTAAGACACGACACGATATCAGAATGCTATGCCGACGTTCGTCTGCTGCTCTACAAAATTGCGCACAGCTTTGCCCGAAGATACAATTACCCGGCCGACGAATTGATTAGCGAAGCGCATCACAGCTTCGTCAAATGTGTGGACCGCTACGAACCGGAGCGCTTCAGTCGGAAGTCCCGCTTCTCTTCTTACGTGTGCTTCGCGGTCAGCAACGACCTGAAGACCTTCTTGCAGAAGCAGCGTCGGCACATGGGTCACCTCGAGGTGAATGAAGAGGTGTGTGGGACCGAAGACCCCAACCAGTTTCTGCTGCGCTTCCTTCCCCATCTTGAAGACGACGCCAAGCTGGTCGTCTCGCTTGTGCTGGAGGCTCCCGCTGAACTGTCAGCTATCCTGGGTGAGAAGGACGTGCGGACCAAGTGTGCAGCGCAGCGTACCTTGAAGCATCACCTGCTGAATCTGGGTTGGACCCGAGACCGGGTCGCGATTGCATTTGAGGAGATCGGCGTGCTGCTCACGCGATACTAGAGCGTGACCGACCTTAAAGACTACCAGTACGTCGGGGCCCGACAAATCCATCGTTTTGGTGGGCGGGCCTTGCTGGCCGATGAGATGGGCTTGGGTAAGAGCTTGCAGGCGCTTTATTACTGCTGGCGCACCCGGCATCTGCCGGTCATCATAGTGTGTCCCGCATCGCTCAAGTTCAATTGGGAGCGGGAAGCGTCTTCGCATCTCAACCTAATGAGCGAGGTGCTGGAGGGTCGCAGGGTGCCCCGCTTGCGTGCACTGAGCACGCACCCGGTTACCATCATCAACTATGAGATCTTGTCATACTGGTTACCATATTTGCGCAAGCTGGGAGCGAGCACGCTTATCATAGATGAGTGCCAGTCGATTAAGAATCGCGCGAGTCGTCGATGCAAAGCTGTGCAGGACCTAGCTGACCGCATTCCCCATGTCGTGGCGTTGAGCGGGACGCCCCTAACGAATCAACCCGCTGAACTCTGGCCGACGCTCAACGTGCTTTACCCCGAGGTGTATTCGAGCTTCCAAAAGTTCGCGTACCGTTACACGCGTCCACAGCGCAAGCCGTGGGGATGGGTTTACAGTGGCTCTCGTAACCTCGATGAGCTTCATGCAAAGTTGCGGTCGCATTGTATGATTCGGCGTTTGAAGAAGGACGTGCTGCGGGAACTGCCAGAGAAGGTCCGCAAGATAGTGCCGCTCGACCTGCCTGACCGTCGTGAGTACGTTGAGGCGTGCGAAAACTTTCTGGGGTGGCTGTCGAAGCAGTCGGTCACTCGGGCCAGTAAAGCCAAGAAGAGTGAGGCCTTGGTCAAGATTGGATACCTGCTGCGCTTGTGTGCCAGGCTCAAGGTCCCGTTGATCTACGACTGGATTGACCACTACCTTGAGTCGACTGATGACAACTTGGTGCTGATGACCGTGCATCGGCGGATGGTCGAGTTGCTGCACGAACGTTACCGCAAGATCTCGGTCGTGGTCGATGGGAGTGTGAAGGGTCGTCATCGCATGCTCGCAGTGGACAAGTTCCAGCACGACCGGGGCACCCGCTTGTTCATTGGTAACGTCAAAGCGGCGGGGGTGGGTTTGACGCTCACTCGTGCCCCCACCTGTGCCTTTACCGACCTGCCCTGGACCCCGGGTGACGTAGTGCAGGGCGAAGATCGCATTCATCGCATTGGACAACAGCGGGTCGCAACCATCTACTACCTCGTTGCTGTGCAGACGGTGGAAGAGAAACTCTGCAAGCTACTTCGCGACAAACAGAGTATCCTTGAAAATATACTGGACGGCAAAGGGCAGGGCGACGACCTAAACATTTTCAATGAACTAATCAAATCAATATGAAACCCATCTACAACCAAGTCCCCAAGAAGCCGGGCACCTGCACGGTCTACATCCGGTTTATCGAGAAGGGCGACAAGGCCGCTTTCAAAGCGCAGTGTGCCCGGCGGGACATTCCCATGCTGCCAGCGTGCATTGAGTTCATGCGACGGAGCCGGGAGCTTGTGCCCATGCTGAATGTGAAGGACGGGCGCCGGGTGAAATTGAATCCGGATTTGGAGTACGGTTCGATTCACATCCGTCCCACCCCGAATGAAGTGCGCAGTCTGTTCAAGACCGTGTGTGCTGAGCATGGGTTGGACATGATTGTTGCCATGGTTGAGTTCTTCCGTCAAGCGAACAAAATCCTTCCGCTCCTGCGGGTGCGGAAACGGGCCGTTGCCAAACACGCGGCATGAAGTTCACCGAGCTCTTAGCTGAGCACGGCATTGAATTTCTAGCAGAAGGGAACAAGCATTGCCGTGAGGGGTGGGTGCAACTGGACTGCCCTTGGTGCGGACGGAACAGCCGGAAGTTTCACATGGGGTACAACCTCGAGAAGAATTATGTGCACTGTTGGAAGTGTGCCAAGCACGGGCTGGTCGAGACACTGACTGAACTCACAGGTCTGTCCTTTCGTGAGTCGCGTCGACTGTTGGGTAGCCTCGAGGCCTATCGTGGCCCCAAACGAATTGAGAAGCGGGGGAAACTTATGTTACCGCCCGGACTGGGACCCTTGAGGCGTGCCCACGTGGAGTATCTCGAGGGTCGAGGTTTTAACGTAGCGGAGCTGGAACGCCTGTGGGACATTCAGGGCATTGGTATTTCCAGTAGACTGCAATGGCGGGTCTTCATTCCCATCAAGCTGAGGGGTGAGACCGTAAGCTGGACCACCCGAGCAGTCGACCCCAACGTCACGCAGCGTTATATCTCCGCGGGTGAGGAAGAGGAAATGCTGAACCATAAGACCCTGCTGTACGGGGAGGACCTCGCCAAGCACGCCATTTGCGTAGTGGAAGGGCCGATGGACGTGTGGAAGATTGGACCCGGGGCGGTTGCGACCTTTGGGACCGCTATCAAGCAAGCCCAGCTCCTGCGCATGTCTAGGTACCCAATCGTGGGAATCTGCTACGACAACGAAACGGTAGCGCAGAGCCGAGCACGACAAATGGCCGAAGACCTGAAGAGTTTTGGCGGTCGTGTGTGTCTGCTCCATTTGGACGCAAAAGATGCAGGCGAGGCTAGCGAAAAAGAACTGCGGAGCATAAGGAAGGAACTGGGCTTATGAAAATCGAGCAACCCAATGTGGAACAGATACCGTATGATGTTTGGAAGGCAAACAATGAACGCAACGTCACGGTTTATGACAATGACTTAGCTCGTGGCTCTTCTATCGAGGAGGCCGTTATCATACGTCGATTCCTTTATCTTTGGGAGAAGTTCAAAGCAGAAGGACAGGATAAGATTTTCATTCAACCCAAGCTATTTTGCGAGCCGGTGGGTCTGTCCCTGTATGCCTTTCGAACAGTGATGAAAAAATGGGAGATCTTCGGTTGGGTCAACACTAGGTGCATGGGTATTCCACAGAAGAAGTACTATCGCCTACTAGAGGAACATTTCGCTCGTTACTTGTCGTCTTTAAGGGCGAAGGGTACAATAGGGAGCTCCCTCCATCTTGACGAAAACGAGAAGATTGCTTCTCGAAAACGAGAAGATAATCTTGGCGAAACCGTCAAGATACTTAATAGGAGAATAATAGGAGAAGAGAATAACACAGTTACTCCCTCCCGTCGTAACGGAGAGGGTGAGAAAAAAGTGCACGGGGGTTTCTTTGGGGGGATAGAAAAACCCACATTCGTTCAAAGAGCATGTCACGAGCTCGAGACTCACATCAGACAAGCTAGAAGGCTAACACGAGCTCCAAGTCGTACAAGATGGCAGCGTTTCATGCAGGAAACATTAGATATGGTGGACGGGAACAAAGAGCGTTTGCGAACTGTTTTGGTTTGGTACACCTTGCACTGGAAGCAAGAGATGATGCCACAGGTTCATTCAGCCGAAGACTTTCGGGACAAGTTCACTAAGATAGAAGCAAGGATGGCCCAAAGCTCAGTGGACAGAATGGCCAAAGCCGTAAACGGGAAGGTAGAACAGATTCAACTCACAGAACCTGAGCAGCTCGTCTTTGACCGTTTGCGTGAAGTGAAATGGGCGTGCACGGATGCTGAGTTGAAGCAGGCCATTCGCACCAGCTTCGATGCACACGCTGCTTTTCGGAAGAGGTATTTCAAATGGGAGGAGCAGCGGCCGACCGGTATATCTGAGCGTCTGCAACACGACATCATTCGTAATGCCATGGTTGAGTTGGTGCGCTCCACTCCGGCCTTCGTGCAGGAATGGTTCAGGCGGGTGCAGCAACAGACCCGGGATTGGAAGGAATGGAGCGGGTCGCTCAAGTCTTACACCTTCTGGGAAGGACATCCCGACTTCCTGAAAATGGGACGTGCTGCAATGCCCAAGTTCGAAGACTACCTAAAACGCCTCAATGAGAATTGAACGCATTGAAGGCAACGAAGAGCGCACAATTCTGACAGCAATGATTGTGGATACGACCACACTTGCGCGCATCACGCCGAAGTGGCAGGAGGGTCTGTTTCGCAGCCGCTGGGCAAACATTGTGGGAGGTTGGTGCGTCCGGTATCTGGTCAATCACGAGCGAGCACCCCAAGGGGACATTGAGGGTGTGTTTGAGGCGTGGGCCCAAACGAACAAGGACAAGGACACGGTTGACTTGGTGGAGAAGTTCCTGCGTGGCTTGAGTGGGGAATATGAAACGCTGCGGAAGGAAATCAATAGCAGCTACGTGATAGACCGGGCCGCGAAACATTTCACTCGCGTGCGGTTGCAACGATTGGTCGAGACCGTGACTGAAGGGTTGGAGACTGGCAAGGTTGAAGACGCGACCGCCGAGGTCAACAAGTTTGGCAAGGTCGAGCTGGGCACTGGTTCAGTTGTCAATGTGTTGGAAGACGACGAAGCATTGCGTGCAGCGTTGGAAGATGACGTGGATGACATTGTAACCTACCCCGGGGCGTTGGGGTCAATGCTTCGCAATCAGTTGACCCGGGACGCGTTCGTGGTGTTCATGGCACCCGAGAAGCGGGGCAAGAGTTTTTGGTTGATTGACATCGGGTGGCGAGCAATTCTGCAACGCAGGCGGGTAGCTTGGTTTGCGGCAGGTGACATGAGCGAACGACAGATGCTGCGACGATTTGCGGCCCGGGCTGCTGGTCGGCCAGTCAAAGCGAAGCACTGGCCGCACACGGTGCTCTACCCAACCAAAATGCGGCGGGTGGAAAACGAAGTGCAGGTAAAGCACGAAGAGCGAGTGTTCGACGCACCCCTTAGCTTTCGAGACGCCAAGCTGGCTTTTCAGGAGACCGCGCAATATCGGGTTCGAGGCAAGGAGTACCTGCGCTTCGTAGCACATCCCAACTCAACGCTCAGTGTGAAAGGTATTGACGCCCAGCTCGAGATCTGGGCACGCGAAGGCTGGGTGCCTGACGTGGTGGTGGTCGACTACGCTGACATTCTCGACGAGGCTGCAGCGGACCCCACTGCCACCTCATCACGCGACCGCATTAACGCATCGTGGAAACAACAGCGGGGGCTGAGTTCGAAGTGGCATGTCCTGTACGTGACCGCGACACAGTCTGACACCGACAGCTTCACGACCGAGATCATTAGACGCACGAACTTCTCGGAAGACAAGCGCAAGCTGTCGCACGTGACCGGGCTGTTGGGCATCAACCAAAACGACGCGGAGAAGAAGCTGGAGGTATATCGGTTGAATTGGGTAGTGCTGCGGGAAGGAGAGTACGTTGAGACCGATACGGTGGCGGTTGCGGCATGCTTGGCCATGAGCAATCCCGCTGTGCGGTCGTGCTTCTAAGTGTTCGTGCCGTGGTTACGGAAATCGGAAACCTTTGTCAGAAAAATCGTTGACCGTGACCAGATCATCGTTCATGGTGTGGGTGTTGGGTTAGTTACAAACTCGCAAAACACATGCACAACAAACTCCAATTCGAACTCTGGATGACCCTCCTGACGGACTGGATGGACGCGAAGGATATCGCGGTCGCGTTCGACGTGCTGACCCGTTGCTACCACGCGGGGATGACCCCAATGGAAGCGTCCATTGTGTGCGAGCTCGAACTGGTCCATGCTGAATGCTGATACACCACTTTCCGTTAGTAACCAAAAGTCAAAACGCTAGTCAAAAAACAAGTACCAAAATGAACATCACACGCATTGCAGCCGTAGCCGTTCTCGTCGCAATTCGCTTCAAGACGGCCGACAAGTGGGACCTCGACCGCGTCCAGAAGAAGCTGTCCGGCATCAATGAGACCGCGGTGGCCGACGACCTCAAGGGCATCGAAGACAAGGCCGTGCTGGCCGACCTCAAGGCCGTGCTTGCGGCCAACGAGAAGAGCGAGGCCCTCACGGTCGAAGACGACAGCAAGCCGGCCGAGAAGGCCGAGAAGTCGGCGGGTAAGGACCCGGGCAAGACTGCTGAAGACAAGGTCGCGGAGAGCGCCGGGGTCAAGACCATGAAGTCGGCCAAGGCCACCAAGCACCCGACCACGCCCCCGAAGTCGGACGTCGTGCGCGACAAGTTCGGTAATCGCGAGGGGTCGCAGGCCGCGGCCATCAACGCGCAGCTCAAGAAGAGCTGGACCGATGAGGAGACCATCGCGAAGGGTGCGAAGGTCACGGTCGCTCGGGTGCGCGGACACGTGAAGTGGCTCATCGGACAGAAGAAGGCCGAGTCCGGCGAGAAGGGATACCGGCTGGTCTGACCCGGTTGTTTCCCTAGCGAAGAGCGCACTGTGCGAGCAGTGCGCTTTTTCTTCGTCTAGCGGGGTCGGTCTCGGGAATAGCTGTGCGGGTCCAAAGAGAGGGAGATCTCTGCGCAGGGCGAAGCATTGGGCGTGACAATAGGTGGAAACTTATGAAGACAAGCATCACCAAACTGTTCCCGGAGTTCCCGTTTGCACACCGCCAGCCGGCCCACGATGGGCACTGTGCTCTCTTGCATGGGCATAATTGGTCACTCGAACTGACCTTTGTGTGTGCTGAACTTGAAGCGGGGACTGGGTTTGTGGTGGACTTTGGGAAGCTCAAGAAACTGCGCAAGTGGCTTGAGGACCATTTTGACCATACCCTGGTGCTCAATGCGAGTGACCCGTTTCTTGGGTATCTGCAGGAGCAGTTGACCGAAGTTCGTTTTGACCCAACCAGCCCATCGTCCATTGAATTGGCCAAAATCATTTCCGTGCCTGATTGCAGTTGCGAGGGGCTGGCCCGGTGGTTGCTGGATACGGTCAATGCGGTGTTCTTCCATAAGTTGGGAGTGCATGCGGATCAAGACTGTGTTCGTCGGTCGGTTAGGATATCGAAGGTCACTGTCTACGAAGACAGCAAGAACAGCGCCACCGCAGAGTATTAAGGCAATGCTTCCCATTCACGAAAGATTTTACACGTGGCAGGGTGAAGGGGTCCACATGGGTCGACCTGCTTTTTTCATCCGCACTTTCGGTTGTCCACTGCACTGTCCTTGGTGCGACAGCGCCGGGACGTGGCATAAGGACTACGTCCCAGCTCACGTTGACCGGCTGTCCGAGATAGAGTTGGTGAATGAGATGCTTGAAACCAACGCATCCTTCGCGGTCGTGACCGGAGGCGAACCCACCATTCACGACTTGCGACTGCTGACCGCTACGCTGCATGACTTGGGCCGAGCAGCGCACCTCGAGACGGCGGGCTGCTTTGAAATCAAGGGGACCTTCGATTGGATTACGCTGTCACCTAAAGCGGCGAAGCTTCCCCTCCCCGAGAACGTTTTTGCGGCGAATGAATTCAAGGTAATTGTGGATTCGGTCGAAGCTCCTTCGCATTGGGCACGCATGCTGTCGACGCCACAGTATCATGGACAACCCATTTGGTTGCACCCCGAGTGGAGCAAGCGGAACGACCCGGCCATCTTGAATACCATAAGTGAATTTGTGAAGGTAGCGGGTGAACCTTACCGGGTTGGATATCAGTTGCACAAATTATTTCGAGTTGATACGTTAGATAGAAGAACACAGCCAATGGTTCCGCTTGGTGGTAATCCGGTGCTTGGCTCTTCTCAATGAGGTCGAGTACGCCTGAAAGTACTCGTGTGAAGCAGGTGGCGGCTGCGAAGAAGCGTTGGTCACGTGCTTCATATCGTAAGAAGCAGGCAAGGGGTGTTTCTAGAAACTGGAAGAAAACCCATGAGCAACGCTGCCAATCAATTTCGAAAGCAGTTAAGAAGTCGATGACACCTGAAAGGCGGGCTGCGATTTCATTACAACGTAAGGGAAAGACGATGGTTCAGATTCATGGTGTTGAAGCCGCTCGGAGGATCTACAAGAAAAGATACGGGTACTATCCAGAGGATAGGGACCCGGGTGCACAGTTGGATCGAGAATCATTCCAAGGTAAATTGTGGGCCTTGGCAGTTAAGGAACGTGACGGTTACAAATGCCAAAAATGTCCTGCTAAGGGAGGTCATTTACATGCACATCATATCAAACCTTGGGTTGAGTATCCTGAATTGCGTTTTGATATCTCGAACGGAATCACACTTTGTCAAAAGTGTCATAAGAAAGAACATCGCGTTCGTAAGATACTAGGACACACATGAGCAACACACCAGTCAGCGTACTGCCGGACATTCAACGGACACTCGACACACGCGATGTCTTCATCAAACGCGTCGGGGTGACGGGCATCCGTTTGCCCATCCGAGTGTTGCGTGCCCCGTCGTCTGTGGATGGCAAAACACCGGCGTTGACAGTGCTTGACACGGTGGGTGAGTTCGAGCTCGCCTGTTCGCTCAGTGCGGAAGTGAAGGGCACCCACATGAGTCGTTTCACTCAAGTGCTCAACCAACACATTCTGGCCGATGGCACCTTCAGTAGCCTTGATCTGCAGACTGTGGCTTTGCAGTTGGCGGAGAAGCTGGAGACCCGTCGGGTGTTCCTGCAGGTCACGGTCGATTACTTCATGTCGCAGGAGGCCCCGGTTACCAAGTGTGCGGGGACAGCTCCGCTGAAAGGTATCCTGCAGATTGAGTGTGTGCGGACGCCGGAAGATCGTTTTGCCTTTGTCACGCACACTGGCGTCGAGGTTCAAGGGAAGACGTGCTGCCCCTGTTCGCGGGAGATAAGTGACTTCAACGCTGCAACCGGGATGGGCAAAGGAGCACATGCCCAGCGCAGCAAGATTTCGGTCTTAGTGCAGCACGAGCCGGACAAGGTAGTCTGGTTTGAGATGCTAGTGCATGCGGCCTGGCGTGCTTTCTCCCATCCGATCTACCCGGTGCTCAAGCGTCCCGATGAGCGAGCGGTGACGATGGGGGCATACGATAATCCCAAGTTCGTGGAAGACGTGGTGCGGGACATGGCTTGTCAACTGCGGCAGATGCCAACTGTGAAGCACTTTACGGTTCGCGTGGATAATGCGGAGAGCATACACTACCACGATGCCTACGCTGAACTTTCTGAATGAGTACTCAAATCTATATTCAAACGCGGTTTGAAGCGCAGCACCGTTGGGTGGATGCACCCGAAGACGTTGTCTTCCTGCGCAATTGGCACAGACATGTCTTCCATGTCAAGCTGGGCATGCCGGTCAAGCACGATAACCGGGATATTGAGTTTTTCCAACTGAAACGACTGTTGGATGACTACCTCGAAAGTGGACACCCGGTGTTAGCGACGAAACAGTTTGAACTCTCGTGCGAGCACATTGCGTCGCTGGTCTTGTGCCGTTTTCGAGGCATCTATTGTGAAGTGAGCGAAGACGGCGAGAACGGTGCCGTGGTAGTGCGCAGTGTCATGCCCACGATGCAGAAGTCGCGCATGTTTATCGGTCAAGAGCTCGAAGGCCCCTCTCGAGGTGAGCGCGTGCTGTTTGTTCCTGATGGGATCGGGCATGCGGCAATGGCAGAGACCATTGGAAAGAAAGCCGCGGGCCTGCACCGGGTTTACTTGGGGGCGGGGAACAGACGGTTGCGCACGGTGGACAACCCGCTTATTCTCGAGGCGTTGGTGCAGGCGCAACAACACAACCTGAAAGTCGATATTGAGTTCTTGGGAGTGTCCCCGGCGTTGGCTTTGCTGGAGAAGCTGGCGGTGAATCACTTGAGCCCGGTTTTGGGGCATGTAATTCTGATGGGCTTGCGTCCGGAGGACTACGCCAAGGTTCAAGTCAAGTCACTTGTCGACCATCTCATGTTCAAGCAGGTTCAAGACGAAACGATCAGTTGGTACAATCGTGCGTTCAACACGAAATGGGAAACGTGGTTGCACCACCCCGACTTCGACCAGGATCAGGATGTCTGAGCAGACCCCACCCAAGGTTCCCTTCCCGGTTGAGCAGATCAAAGCGCGCTCGGGATTTACGTACTGGATGCCAAAACAGGATGAGCGGGCCAAACTGCTCACCTACGCCAAGGTCTATGGGGCGGTGACGTTGGCCTCGCTCAAGCGTTTGAAGCCGGGTGCGGGTTTGGTGTTGGACGTAGGTGCCAACGTAGGACAGACCGCTCTGACTTTCTCGGGGTGGGCCAGACAGGTGCAATCATTCGAGGCCGACCCGAACATCTATGCGCTTCTGGTGCGGAACTTGGCTGACAACAAAGTATCGAACGTGAAGTCCGAGAATTGTGCGTTGGGGGCCGAGCAGAGCGAAATTCGGATTGTGTCAACGCCTACAGCCCATCTGGGTGGACATGTGGGCAAAGGGACGATGGGTACCTTGGTCCCGCTTGAGCGCCTTGACGACTGTGTTCGTCTTAACACCCTGGTTGACGTACTCAAGATAGACGTTGAGGGGTACGAACTCAAAGTGCTGAAAGGGGCTCAGCGCATTCTCGCGGACAGTCGTCCGGTCATTGTGCTTGAGCAGGTACCAGAGTTCCTCAAGAGGTACAGTGACACTCCTGCAGACATTTGGACGTTGCTGCGCGCCCGTGGGTACCTGGCATACACGACAGACCTAGCCCCACTGGAAGATCCAACTGTGGTTCTGTCCCGCATGCGCGACCGGATCTTTGTGCACGAATCCGCGTGTCCGAAGCGTCGCGGACTATTCTATTAATGAAGCCCATTCGAAGACTGTTCTATTTTGGACTTGAACCGCTGGCTGCACGATATACGAAGCAGCTCTGCGAAGACTGGTTTCCCAAAGCAGTGGCAGCGGTCTCTCCTTCGACGCTGTTTGTTAAGATTGAAGGCTGTCAGGTGGAGGCGCAGATTACGGTGGGGGCGGTGCTGGATGCCACTGGTCGTGGGATGTATGCTTGTCGACAGGTTGAGAATTTCATGCGTGAGATCCGGAGCGGGTCGGTCAGCAACGACGATGCCATTTTTCTGCAGGACTTCTGGACACCGGGGTTTGAGGCTGTGCCGTATGCGCTGCACTTGTACGGGCTGACCGGAGTGAAGATCTACTCGATGCTGCATGCGCAGAGCGTGGATGAATACGACTTCACGTGGGGCATGCGCCATTGGATGCGTCCCATGGAAGTGGGCTTGTCCCGAGTGCACACTGCGGTCTTTGTTGGTAGCACTATTCATCGTGACCAGTTGCGCGTTGCCGGCTTTGAATGTCCTATCCATGTGGTGGGCTTACCCATTTCAGTCAGTGCGGTGGAAGCACAGATGCCGGCCATGCTGTCGCAGCGTGAACGGAAGGTAGTTTTTACCTCGAGGCTGGATCGAGAGAAGAACCCAAGGTTCATGCTTGAAGTGGCTCGTTTGTTCTTGCTGAGGTACAAGGACTGGACTTGGTGTGTGACGACCAGTGCAGCTGACTTCCGCTCGAACGAACCCGAGACGCTGAAGGAGATTGTCGAGTTCGCACAAGACGAGCCGCGGTTCAAACTGCTTTCGGGTCTCACGAAGGAGCAGTATTACAATGAGCTTGCCACTGCGGCCATTCAATTCAACTGCTCCTTGCAAGACTACGTTTCGTGGACGCTGTTGGAGGCGTGCATTGCGGGGTGTAACCTGGTGTATCCCCACTTCCGGAGCTTTCCGGAAATACTGCCGGCGCAGAACATGTATCAGGCTTTTGACATGAGGTCAGTGTTGCGTCTTCTCAGTGAAAAGGTGCAGTGTCGGTGCCTTGGTTTCAGGTCAATTGCAATGCAATGTGATGCCGGTCGTGTTCTTGAAGCTGAAATTGTGTGCGGGCTGCGCAACCCAGACAATGAAGTAAACATCTGGCACGCGCAGATATGACCAAGCTCAAAGAACCGCATCCTCTGGAGAACATCCCCACCGCAGTGGGTAGTTTCTTTCTCGATAGCGGAGCGCACAGTATCTACACGCGAGAGGTGATAGATCTCAAGGGGCGAAACGGTTACAAGTTCTACGAGACTGATGAATTCTATGCCTACTGTGACAGCTACGCTGGTTTTATCAAACGCTTCGGTTGGGCGATGGACTTTTACGCCAACGTCGACGCTATCTTTAACCCAGAGGTCACGTGGAAAGTTCAGCAGTATCTCGAAAGGGAACACGGTCTGCGTCCGGTCCCCGTTATCCACTTTGGCACTCCCCTCAAATGGATTACCCACTACCTTGAGCGGGGTTATGACTTTCTCGGAATTGGTGGACTGGGACAGGAGGTAACGAAGGACGAATACTACGGCTGGGCCGACCGCGTGTTCCATCTCATCTGTCCAGCCAGCAACGACAAGTTCCCCGTCGTCAAGACGCATGGGTTTGCGATGACGAGCTGGGACCTCATGCGGAGGTACCCGTGGTGGAGTGTGGACAGCGCCAGCTGGATTAAGGCTGCGGCTTTTGGTACGGTCTACGTCCCCCATCAGCGCGGCGGGAAGTTCGTTTTCGACGAGAAGCCCTACTCAATTACGATGAGCGGGAAGTCCCCAAACATGAAGGAGCAGGGCAAGCATATCACCACCGTATCGTCAAAGGAACGGGAAATTATGCTTGCGTGGCTGTCCCTGCATGGGATCGCGCTTGGTAGGTACGATGGTAGCGGTGTCGAGGTGGAACGCGGAGTGCTCACACACCATAAGCCTAGAGCGGAAGCAAATTTGAGATACTTCATGGCCATGTCGGACAGCTTGCCCCAATGGCCTTGGCCGTTCATGCGCCAGACCCGGGGCGAAGGATTCGGGTTCAACGAATAACATGGTAATCTACTACAGCGGCAACTCAAGCAGAGACGTGGTGCCGGAGGCGTTGATGCACCAGCACGAGCTGTCAATCATGCTTACCTTCCACGATATCTATCAGCGCCGAGTGCGGGATACCATGCGTCGTTTTGCGGTGCATCAGCAGTCGCTGATAAATAGGGGTAAGGCGCAACCCGGTCCAATTCTCAACTACCGTCCACGCCCAAAAGAAAAATGAAACCGGTACTGGTGCGTTTCTGGAATAAGGTGCGAAAGGGCCGATTGGATGAGTGTTGGTTGTGGCTAGGTTCTAAGGACATGAAAGGCTATGGGCGCCTAGCGCCTAGGCGTGGTTTGGGTAATCATATCTTGGCACATCGTTTTTCACTTGAGTTGAAATTAGGAAGGCCTCTTTTGAGATCCGAATGGTCTTTACACCGATGTGACAATCCGTCGTGCGTGAATCCGCGACATTTGTTCGTGGGTTCTCCTAGAGATAACGTGAGGGATGCCATAAAGAAGAACCGAGCACGTCATCCCGTAGGAGATGATTCGGGGAATCACACATTAACGTCAGAAGCTGTTTTGCATATTCGAGCGCAGGTTTCTAAGGGTATTCGCGGGACACAGTATCGGCTCGCACGACAATACAATGTGAGTTCGTCAACAATATCTTCAGTTGTCTTACGGCAGACCTGGAAGCACATCTAAAAACAATGGCTATTCAAATCGTAAACAGGGAAAAACTTCTGCTTCAACTTGAAGCGGTTCAACCGGGTCTGTCCACTCGAGAGATCATTGAGCAGAGTTCCTGCTTTGTCTTTCAGAACCAGACCGTGATGACTTTCAACGATGAGATTGCTTGCACCCACGAATGTGAGCTGAAGGTTGAGGGGGCAGTGCAAGCGGCTCCACTGCTGTCCGTGCTGCGCAAGATGCCCGAGACCGAGCTCGAGGTTGAGGTGGCTGACGGATACTTCGTGTTGATTGGGAAGCGGCGACGTGCTGAGATCCGGCACGAGAACGACATCCTGCTGCACATCGACAAAGTGGAAAAGCCCACCAAGTGGGTGGAGTTGCACGGAGACTTCTTGGAAGGGGTGGGTTTGGTGCAGCACTGTGCTTCGAAGGATGCCAGCCAATTCAAGCTGACCTGCATCCATCTGCATCCTGACTTCATCGAGGCGTGCGACAATTTCCAAGCCACGCGGGTCAAAATGAAGACCGGGGTTAAGGCGTCCATGCTGGTGCGGCGGGACAGTCTCAAGCACGTTGCGTCATTGGGGATGACCGACTTTTGCGAGACCGAAACGTGGATTCATTTCCGCAACGCGGACGGCCTGGTGTTGTCCTGCCGTCGGTATATGGTGGAATACCATAACATCGATTCCCTGTTGGATTTCAAAGGCGAACCGATTACGCTGCCCAAGGGGTTGAAGGAAGCGACCGACTTGGCTGAAGTATTCAGCGCGGAGAACAGTGAGGACAACGTGGTCACGGTGCAGTTGCGACCGGACCGGGGTGGAATGCTGCGCATTACGGGCGAAGGGGCCTGTGGACGCTTCCGCGAGGTCAAGGACCTCAAATACAGTGGTCCGCCGATGGAGTTTCTCATTGCTCCCAAACTGCTGACTGAGCTGACCGAGAAGCACAATGAAGCGGAGATTGCCAAGGGACGCTTGCGGGTTGATGGGGGCAAGTGGGTTTACATGACGTGCTTGACCGCGCCGGACGAAAGCAAGACGAGCAAGACGCTGAAGGAAAAGGTCAAAGGGGATTGATCTGTGAGAGGATTTTTTGCTGGGAGTGAGCTGCTGGACACCAAAGCACCGGCAAGCCTATTGCCCAAGTGTGGGGCGTGCGGTCTTTACAAGGGGTGCAAGACACCGAAGATGCGACCAAGCGGCGAAGGTCGCAAACGGATCTTAATCGTGGGCGAAGCGCCGGGAGCGAATGAAGACGATGAAGGCATTCAGTTTGTAGACAAGGCGGGTCGCTACCTCGAAGACGCACTTGATCACATTGGGATTGACCTGAGGAAAGACTGCTGGACTACGAACGCTCTCATTTGTCGTCCACCCGACAACAAGATTTCGGACAAGCGGGCCGTGGACTACTGTCGCCCCAATTTGATCACGACGATTGAGCGGTTGCAGCCCGCTTCGATTGTGCTGTTGGGTGGCACTCCCGTGCAGAGTTTGATAGGCCACGTCTGGAAGGAGGCACCGGGTGCCATTACTCGCTGGGTTGGCTGGAACATCCCATGCCAGAAACCCAATGTGTGGATCAGCCCCACGTACCATCCGTCCTATCTAATGCGAATGCACAGCAAGGTCATGGACCGGGACTTCGTGCGACATCTCGAGAAGGCCTGCAGCTATCGCGAGGTACCGTGGGAACAGGTCCCAGACTACGAGTCGCAGATTGAAGTGCTGCTTGACACGGACGAAGCGGCTGCAGTGCTGCGCAAGATGGAACAGAAAGGAGGGGCGATTGCGTTCGACTATGAAAACAACTGTCTGAAGCCCGAGACCCCGGGTGGTGAGATTGTGTGTGCTTCGGCCTGTTGGCGGGGACGCAAGACCATTGCGTACCCTTGGCACGGAGCGGCGATTGAAGCCACGTTCGACCTGCTGCATTCCGAACGCTGCTACCACATTGCGTCGAACCTCAAACACGAAGAACGGTGGACGCGCAAGGTGTCAGGGCGTCCGGTGCAGAATTGGTTGTGGGATACCATGCTGGCAGCACACGTGATTGACAATCGAAAAGGCATTTGCGGGTTGAAGTTTCAGGCGTTTGCTCACCTGGGGGCTGAGGCGTACGATGAGCATATCAAGCAGTTCCTCGAAAGCCAAGCCGGTAGCGTATTGAACCGGGTGCGAGAGGAAGTGGAGCTTCGTCAGCTGTTGCTTTACTGTGGTACTGACACGCTGCTTGAATATTTGCTGGCTGAGAAGCAAATGGCGAAGCTAAGGATAGACCCGTTGCCAACTTGGTACGTAAACGAATCAAGCCTGCATGGAACGACCTAACACACACAAAGGATACCAGCTGTTGCACGAGGGTATGATTGCCTTGGCTGAGATCGAGGCAACTGGTATCAGGGTTGACGAGAGACGGTTGGATGCGACCACGGAGATGGCCAAGGAGCGCATGCGTCGGATTGAGGACAAGCTGCGTCAGGATGAGGTGTGGGAGATTTGGCAGCGGCGGTTCGGCACCAAGGCCAATTTGCACTCCGATGACCAGTTGCGGGATGTGCTGTACGGTGAGATGAAGTTCCCTGTGACGCAGTGGACCGGCGATGAAGAGGGGGAGGGACAGCCTTCGGTCGAGATAGGTGCATTGGAAAAGATCGATCTGCACTTCTTGCGTGGCTATCAAATCCTATCTCAGCTGAACAAGGCGCATGGTACATATCTAAAACGCATCAAGCGTACCTTGGTCAATGGGAGGTTCCATCCGAATTACGATTTGCATACCACGGTGACGTATCGGTCGTCATCGGACTTCCAGAATGTGCCAGTGCGTGACCCGATGCAGGCTGAGTTGCTGCGCACCAATTTCATTGCAACCGATCAGAACTACGTTCTGGTTGAGAATGACTTCAAGGGTGCGGAGGTTTCAATTGCAACGTGCTACCATCGAGACCCGGTCATGATTAGTTACTTGACTGACCCGACCAAGGATATGCACGGGGACATGTCAGCTCAGATTTACTTCTTGAAGAACGAGTGGGTGAAGAAGTATGGCAAGAACCATCGCTACGGTGGCAAGAACAGGTTTGTGTTTCCTGAGTTCTACGGCAGCTATTACAAGCAATGCGCCCCTGACTTGTGGGAGTGGATGGAACGTGCGAAGCTGTTGGGTCCCGATGGCCGTCCTTTGCGGGAGCATTTGCGCGCAAATGGTATCTTTGAGCTGGGGGCGTGTGACCCCAAAGCCAAGGGAGGTCCACTTGATGGTACTTTCGAGAAGCACATCCAAGAGGTTGAAGATGACTTTTGGAACAATCGATTCAAGGTCTACAGTGCGTGGAAGAAGAAGTGGTATGAGGACTACCTTGAGGAAGGTGGGTTTGATACGTTGACTGGTTTCCGGATTGAAGGGGCGTTCCGGCGCAATCAGGTTATCAACTACCCGGTGCAGGGCAGCGCCTTTCATTGCTTGCTGTGGACGCTCACTCGTCTGAATAAGTTGCTGCGCAAACACAAGATGAAGTCACGTGTGGTGATGCAAGTTCATGACAGCATGCTGGGTGACGTTTACATCAAGGAACTGAAGCAGTATCTCGATTTGGTGCACCAGGTGGTCAACGAAGACCTCCGCAAGGCGTTCAAGTGGATCATTTGTCCGCTTGAAGTTGAAGATGAGATCTGTCCTCCCACCGGTACCTGGTTTCACAAGTACCCATTTAAGTGGGATGGGATTGAGTTCGGCTTCACCCCCAAGGGCAAGGACGACAAGGTGAACACGGAAGACGTGGAGCAGTTTCTCGAGATGCTAGAACATAACATGAAACCATCATGAGCGACGAACTATACAAAGAATACCGACCCACTTCATTCAAGCATGTCATCGGACAGGATGAGGCGGTCAAAATCCTGCAGGGCTTTTTGAATGAAGGCTCCATGCCGCATGCGATGCTCTTTACGGGTCCCAGCGGGGTGGGTAAGACCACGTTGGCTCGCATCCTGCAGAAGGAGCTGGAGTGCAGCGACCAGGACTTTGATGAGAAGAATGCAGCCAACTTCCGGGGCATCGACACGGTGCGCGAGATTGCGCAGCGCATGCATCTGCATCCAATAGGCGGCAAGGTGCGCATCTATCTCATCGACGAGTGTCACCAGCTGACCAAGGATGCGCAGAACATGCTGCTCAAGATGCTGGAAGATACCCCGAAGCACGTTTACTTCATGCTGGCAACGACCGACCCGGTCAAAGTGCTGCCCACTATCAACACCCGTTGCACGGAGATTCGGTTGAAGGCGATGAAGCCAGCGGCGCTGCAGGCCGTGGTGGAAGACATTGCGGACCTCGTGCGCTTTGACCTTTCGAAGGAAGTATGTACCAAGATTGTCGAGCACTCGGAGTCCAGTGCGCGCAAGGCGCTGGTGCTGCTCAACGCTATCCTGTCAATCAAGGACCCAGCGGAGCAGATGAAGTCCATTGAGGACAACGACCATCGGGCCGCGGCAATTCAGATTGCACGGCTGCTGATGAATCCCAAGACGCCGTGGTCGGAAGTGGCGGCGCTGATCAAGACCTGCGATGAGGAGCCGGAGGCCATCCGCCGCTTGGTGCTGGGATACGCGAGCAGCATTCTACTCAACAGTAGCAACGAACGCGCCTTCTTCCTGATGGACGTGTTCAAACAAAACTTCTATGACTCAGGTCGGGCGGGGCTTGTGCTGGCGTGCTACGCCGTGCTGAAAGACCGCCGATAATACAGGCACACATGGACTCAGACTGTCTCAAGATTGACGAACTGGAGCTGGACAAGGCCTGTCTCGAGCAGCCCCAGCTCTACTTCAAATGGTCGGCCAAGCTAGCCGATGCCAAGCTCTTGACTGAGGAGGCGCGCAACAACTTCGAAGTCGTGAAGGCTGAGTCGGCGCGGGAGATTCGGAACAACCCAGCGAAGTTCAATCTGGAGAAGGTGACGGAAGGGTCGGTGGCCGAGGCCGTGACCAACCACCCCGACGTGAAGCGGGCACAAGGTGAGCTGTTTGATGCACGTCATCATCAGGATGTCATAGCAGCGATGGTCATTGCCATTGAGCAGCGCAAGTCGATGATTCAAGCCTTGGTCAACTTGCACGGTCAAAACTACTTTGCCGACCCTCGTATTACTCGGGAAGGACGTGAGGCCGTGGAGGATGTAACAAAGGACCGGGTCCGTCGTTTGGGCCACAGACTGGAAGACCGGTCCACTGCCTAGCATGCATCCCCTCTTCATAGTTGCTTTGTCTTGTGTGGTTTTGCCCATTTTGATCTACTTCTGCGCCAAGGCCGCATCGTTTGGCTGGACCAGCGGGAAGCGGGTCTGGGCTGAGCACCAGGAGCGCAAGCAGATGAAGCTCTTTGAGTCGTCAACCAAAAACAAATAACCACCATGGGTAATTACAGTTACTCTGACGCCCGCAAACGGGCCGACGAGCATGATAGCTTCGACAGCAAGTATCTCAAGATGCCGAAGGGAGTGAAGCCCTTCAAGGTCGACAAGGAGGGGGTGTACCGGCTGGACTTCATTCCCTTTGTGGCGTTGAAGGGTAACCCGCACGCTGACGCCGGTCAGCTGCACTACGAGCGCACCATTTTCGTGCATCGGGACATCGGTCCCAACAACGACACAATGGTGTGTCCCAACCGCACGTTCGGTCTGCCGTGCCCCGTGTGCGAGTTCCAGAAGAAGCTGAAGAGCGACGACGGCGCAGACGAGAAGCTCATCAAGGCCCTGTACCCCAAGGAGCGCCAATTGTTCCAGGTTGTCGATCTCGATACTCGGGACAAGCTGGTCCAGCCGTGGGACTACAGTTACCACCTGTTTGGCAAACTGCTGGACGCTCGCATTCGCGACCAAGACGAAGGGGACAACTACCATCTCTTCTATCACTTGGCCAAGGGTTTCACGCTCAAGGTTGGCTTCACGGAGGTCAAGCAGGGCAAGCGCACATGGTACGAAGCGGAGACCATCGACTTCAAGACTCGTGAGCCGTACGGTGACAAAATCATGGACGAGGGTTTTGACCTCGACGCCATGCTCATCACCGAGAGCTACGACAAGCTGAAGGAGCTCTTCTTCCAGGAGCCTGCCAGTCGCAAGCGTGACGACGACCGTCCGCCTGCACGTGACCGGGAAGAGCGTGCTCCGGACCGTGACCGGGGTGGTCGTGACGACGACCGTCGTAGTTCCCGTGATGATGATCGGGCACCGGCTCGCGACGATGACCGTCGTGGGGGTGGCCGCGAGGAACGCGAGCCGGCCTCGAGAACGGATTCCCGGTCACGGGATGACAGTCCCCGGGGTGGTTCTCGTGAGAGCGAAGACCGTCGCGGGTCGCAACGTGATGATGACCGGCGTGGGTCCCGTGACGAGAAGCCGAAGGAGGAGTTTGATGCTGACCGTGACCCTCCACCCAGCAACAAAGACGACAAGCCGAAGGATGACGACCGCCGGCGTGGGTCGCGGGAAGAGCGTGCTCCGGCCGCTGAACGGGGCACCCGCGAGCGTGAGCCTGCGGCTCGGGAAGAGCGCCGGGGTTCCCGCGACGATGACCGTCGTGGGGGTGGCCGCGAGGAACGCGAGCCGGCTGGGAAGGCGAAGGATGATTGGGACTGAGCTGCGACTAAAGTAACACCAAACCTGCAGTGGGCGGGGGACTACCCCGCTCCCGCCCACTTACATTTTTATGAGCGAGACTGAAGACATCAAGAAGCAGTTGAAGCGAAAGACGGTACAACCCGGTATCAAAGCTTCCGACTGCTTGTCCACGGGAAGCACTGCGCTGGACCTTGCCTGCAGCGGTAGGGCCGAAGGCGGTCTCATCAAGGGCAAGTACGTCTTCATCGTGGGGGACAGCACAAGCGGCAAGACGTGGCTCTCGCTGACGTGTGCGGCAGAGGCCAGCATCAATCCAGATTTCGAGGACTACGAGTTCTATCACGACAACGTGGAAGACGGTGCGTTGATGGACTTGGAGCGTTACTTTGGTTCGAAGATGGCGGCACGTATCCGGGCTCCCAGCTATGACGAGAAAGGGGAGCCGGTGTACAGTTCCACGGTGGAGAGTTTCTACTTCCACGTGGACAATGCCATCAAGCGCGCCAAGCGGTTGGCCCGTCCGTTCATCTATGTGCTGGACAGTCAGGATTCACTTACCAGTGACGCGTCCGACGAGAAGTTTGCGGAGCGCAAGGAAGCCTACGAGAAGGGTAAGGACACGGCTGGGAGTTACGGGGATGGCAAAGCAAAGGCCCATTCCGAGAACATCCGCCGCGTGCTCATTGGCCTTCGCGACACGGGCAGCATTCTCATCATCATCGGTCAGACCCGTGACAACCTGGGCATGGGGATGGACAAGAAGACTCGTAGCGGGGGCAAGTCGCTGCGCTTCTATGCCACGCTTGAAATCTGGACGTCGGTCAAGGAACGGTTGAAGCGCACGGTGAAAGGTGAGACCAAGATTGTGGGTGTCATTGTCGAGGCCCGAGTGAAGAAGAATCGCATCACAGGCAAGGACCGCACGGTCGAAATTCCCATCTATCACAGCTTTGGGATTGACGACGTGGGAGCCAATGTTGACTTCATGATTGACCACAAGGCGTGGAAGCCGGTCAAGAAGAAGAAGAGCGAGGAGGAGTCAAGCAGCTACGATGCCCGGGAGCTGGACTTCGAGGGCACGCGCAACCAAATCATCAAGCACGTTGAAGAGAACAATCTGCAGGAAGACCTCAAGGCGGCGATGCACGGCGTGTGGACCGAGATTGAGGCAGCGTGCGAACTGGATCGCAAACCTCGATACGCATGAGCTCAGTCTTCAAGCGCAATGACCTTGTGGTTTACATGGACGACAAGGACATGCCGCGGGTGGGTCTTATCACCAGTACCCGTGCGACCAAAGAGCATGTCCTCATCTACGAATTGGGGCGTCGCAATGAGATTCATGTTTCGCAGGTGCTGCGAGTGAACCGCAAGAAACCTCGAAATGCCTAAAGGTGTCAAAGACAAGACCCACAAGCGGGCAGGTGTGCTGTTTACTACGCATGAAGCACATGAAATGATGTGCAGGGTGTTCGATGGTCAGAAATCGCTGCGACAGCACTGCGAGGAGACAGGCCGAAGCTACCATGCGGTCTACACCAAGATTTGGAAAGTGCTTGGTAAGTATCGAGGTGAAGATACCTCCATTGTGATTTCAACTGAGCGGTCCGGTAGACGTTGGACGCAGTACGAGCTCGATTGCTTGGACAAAGCTCTGAAGTGGCATCAGGACTACGAATGGTTGGCCCATTGTTTCAAGCGTACGGCTGAAGAGGTCAAAGCGCGGGCACCAATTCAGCCGCCTCGAGGTGCTGGGTTTGGCTTCTCCGGATGAAGCACTTGATTTTAGACATGCACTTCCTGGCGTGGCGTGCGTTCCATAGCATGGGGCATTTGACGCATGAAGATATTCCCACTGGTGTCATCTACGGCATGCTGAAAGACCTGTCTATGCTGCAGTCGGACCACGACGCGGGTGCAGTGGCGTTCTGTTTTGATTCAACCGAGAGCAAGCGCAAGGCTCTGTTTCCCGAGTACAAGAAGCGACGGCATACTGAGGAGCATACTGAAGAGGAGACCAAGGCCCGGGCCGAGCTGCATCGACAGATTGACAGCTTGCGGGAGCAGTACCTGTTCGACATGGGCTTTCGCAACGTGTTCCATCAGGCGGGGTACGAGAGTGACGACCTCATTGCAGCACTGGTCAAAGCCTTGGGGCCGGACGACGAGGCCGTGGTCGTGTCCTCGGACAAAGACCTCTACCAGTTGCTTTCAGGGTCGGTCACAATCTACAATCCGAACAAGGGCAAGATTCGTTCGCTGCAGGGTTTTGTGAAGGACTATGGTATTCAACCTCGGCTCTGGGCCAAGGTGATTGCGATTGCGGGTTGCAAGACTGATGAGGTGCCGGGCATCCGCGGGGTAGGCACGACAACGGCGTTGAAGTACGTGCGGGGCGAGCTGCCAGCGATGTCCAAGAAGTATCAAGCCATTCAGAACGGCTGGGACATTGTGAAGCGCAACCGACGTCTCGTGGAGCTGCCATTTGCGGGTGTCGCACCTATGCACTGGTCTCCTGATGAGCTTGACGATGATGGGTGGAAGCGCGTGACTGACGCGTTGGGGATGAAGTCGATTCGTGAACGCATGCCTTGGAGGAAAATAAATGATGGACACCGAAAGCCTGCTAGCCCTCGAGGCTTCTTCTGACCAGTGGCGGCGACAATGCGACCTTGATTGGATGTGGTGGGTGTTCATGGTTGGCATGGACATAGATCGAATTGCGCAGGTGTTGGAGGTGCGACGCTTCGAGGTAATCAGTAGAGTTGATTCAATATTCTCGGGTGTGCACAAATGCACCATTGAGCAGGTCGACGCGCCTTGCATGGACCGACACATTTGGATTCCACGGCATGACAAGATACTGGTGCGGTTGAAGGAAGCAGGTTGCTCACTTGAACGTGCCAGTCGTTTGCTTGCTCGTAGTCCAGAGAAGGTGAAGCAACACATGAAACAACTCGCACATGGCTAAGGGCGGCACATTTGAACGGGAGATATGCCATGCGTTGTCGCAGTGGTGGAGCGACGGGCAGCGTGATGATATGTTCTGGCGCAGTGCAAACAGTGGTGGGCGTGCTACCGTGCGCACCAAGAAGGGAAAAGGGACCTTCGGCAACTACGGCGATATCCGGGCGGACGATCCGGACGGACATGCGTTGCTTGAATTTGTGACGCTGGAGTTGAAGCGCGGGTACAACCGTTGCACCATTGCCGATCTGCTTGACCGATCCGGTCATGAGAAGTTGAAAGGCTTCGAACAGTTCTTATCGCAAGCAATCACGTCAGCTGACCAGGCGGGGTCTTACGGTTGGCTTCTCATTCATCGCAGGGACAAGAAGCGGGCGCTGGTGTACTTCCCGCGGCGGGTGTATGCTGCACTGGTGGAGGCGGGTGCCCCGTTGAAGGAGCTGGGGGCGCCACGCTGTTTGTTGCGTGCTGCAGTGCGTTTGGGTGGAGGCCGCGTCGAGCAGGTGACGTTTGCTGCACTGTTGCTGGACGACTTTTTTGGTGCGGTACGTCGCGAACACGTGTTCGCAGCGTTGAAAGAGTGCAGTTAGCACCAAACTTTGACAGTCCGTAAGTCGTTGGATACGTTGGGCTTATGGAACATAGGTTGAAAAGGCAACCTTTGCCCTTGTAGCGCACATCAAACTCTTCCAACGTGTGAGCATGAAAGTAACAGTCAAGTTTCTCAAAGGGACCGGGACTTGGGCCATTTTTAAGGGCTCAAAAAACTGTGGCAGTAACTTTATCAAAGCGACCGAAGCTGTGTCAGCTGCTAAGAAAAAGTTCCCGGGCAGTGTTGTTGTTCTCAACAATGGTTTTGCCCCAGCGGAGCAAGCGAACATCAATGCGCTGCTTGAAAAAGCGTGTCACGCACGCAACAAATCTTAACCGACCATGAAAACCAATCAGAATCCCAGCACCGAAATATCGGTGCCCCGCGTGGTGACCGTTGCTGCGCAGTGCTATCGCACCTGGCCCAAAGCCAGTCGAAATGCCATTGTGCGCTGCAATATGCGCAGCGCCGTTAATGCTGCCAACTTCAACTCCCGCTTGCCGAACCTTCGGCAGGTGCTGGGCTACTAACCTACCATGAAAAACGAAACACCCGCTCCGGCCGCAAACAGCGACATTCTCAACAAGGTTGAGGCGCTGCTGAACAAGGCCGGGAATCCCGCAACGAGCGAGGCCGAGGCCAAGCTCTACTTCGCCAAAGCGGCGGAGCTGATGACCAAGCACGGCATTGAGCAGCACCAGCTCGGCCAGACCAAAGACGATGGCGCTGACAAAGTGGAGGAGGTCGGCATCAACAAAGCGTGGCGCACGGAGCGACCGACTCACTTGTACGTGCGGTTGGTTATCAAGCACTGTTTCCACGTTACGGTGCTGCGCTACCGGGTTCCCGGTTTGGTTGTGCGCTACTCGCTGGTCGGCACCAAGGAGGACTGTGCGTTTGCGGCCTATGCGTGGGACGTATTGAACGACACCTTCCTGCGCTTGTGGAACAAGTACGCGGCGGACTACAGCCAGCCGCGCATCCCCAGCGTGTGGAACAGCTACCTAGCGGGGTTGCAGGCTGGGTTCTGTCGCGCATGGGACGACGCGCAACGGGCCGAGATGAAAGTGCAGCACGCGGAATCCTTTGCGTTGGTGCTGGTCGACAAGGACAAGGCCATTGCGGTCTACTGCGAGGAGGCCAAGGTGAAGACGGTCAGCAACCGGCGGGAGAACAGCAATGCTCACGCTTTCGTACGGGGTGCGACGGACGGCCGGACCATTCGCTTGCACAAGGGCATTGAAGGTGGAGATAATAATGGAGCGCGCATCAAATGACCTCCCTCGAAAAACTGGCTAAGATGGAAAAGGAATTATACGACATGACGTTGCTGATGACCGATGTCGTGCGCGATGCAACGCAACACCGCCCCGGTCTTTCGGCTGCTCTGCTGCTGCTCGAAGCTCAGCGCACCCTCTGTTTGGCGGCGCTCACTGTTCACAATGCGACGGAGGCCTTGCGATGAGACGTCCGAAGAAACAGCCGCCAAAGCAGGTCGGTCGATACGACTTTATCTGTGAGAAGTGCGAACGCACGCACACGGCTTCGGTCTATTGCATTGCGCAACAGGCCGGCGGTCATGACATCAGGTTCACTTGCGACTGCGGCCACAATTTCATTGTCCCAATCTTTCCCAATGACTGACGAAGAACACAAGCTCAAGCTCAAGCTCAAGGTGCTTTGGGCATGGGCCGAGCGTCACGGGTACAAACGGATCTCGGGTGGACGTTATGAACGGGACCGCGTGGGACCGGGAGGCGGCATTTGCAGCGACCGTTTGGTAGTGGACCACGATGTGGTGCGCTACGAATGGGGGCAAGCCAAGCCACCGTACGGCTGGGACTCGCAAGTGGAAGGTTGGCTGAAGGATATTGTAATAGACCCAACGACTGACAAACTCACAGGATTCGAATGAAGACAACTCCCCAGGTGGGCGCTTGGTTGCGACAGCACTCGCACATCGAGGCACAGACGCTTCGTGCGTATCGACGCGGTCTCGTGCACGGTGCTTTCTGGGTCACGGTGCCCTGGCTTGGGCTGTTGGCTGTGGTACTCTACTCATATTTCAAATGAACAAATCAGACGATTTCGACGACGAACGGGAACCGCTCGTACCGAAAGGTCCGCTGCAGATGACGCAGGGGCAGTTCGAGAAGGTGATGGCCAAGAAACCGTTTGTGGCGACGTGCCCCACTGGCTTCTTCAACCTGCGCGTGGCCGACCATCCGGTCATCATTGTGGACCGTCGCGATGATGGGAACTGGCAGGAGGTGTTGGTGTATGACCGGGAACTGCGCTGCAGCATGCACGTCAAGTGTAGTGCCATCACACCAGCGGACGACGCGGCGGCGGCAATTGAATTTCTATCTCGACTCAAATGAACGCAACCCACGAACGACAGGTCTTTGAGCACGTCGGCTTCTTTGAAGAGGTGATGAACGTGCACACGGGGAACTGCCTTGGAACCCGCCTTGTTCCTGAAGACAAGGACCGACCCTGCGGCTACCACGGTCAACGTGAGATGACGCTGCTGGCACCGATTCAGATTCAACGGGGTCATAAGACCATAACAGTGCAGGCCAGCAAGCAACGGCCGCTCACTGTGCGCACTACCTACCAGTTTCTTTGCGGGAGGATGATATGAATAAAACCAATCTTATGGACATCGAACAAATCACCATCGCTCAGGCGCGCTCACTTGTGGCGCTGTTTCAGAATCCCTCAACTGGCATTGCTTCGCACCCGTTTGAAGTTGGGCAAAACTATTTCATCCGCACGGTGACACACCATTACACGGGGAAGCTGGAGGTTGTGTTCCCGGGAGAGCTCGTGCTTTCGACCGCCGCTTGGATTGCGGATGATGGTCGCTTCTATCAAGCAGTCACGAAAGGTGAATTTGCTGAAGTCGAGCCCTATGGTGCAGACCAACGTGTAATCGTTGGACGCAGTGGTATTCTTGACGCGGTCAAAATTAATAACCTCCCTACCTCGCAGAAATGAATGCTGCAATCCTAGCTGGGGGCTGGTCGCGGTCGGGGTCGGGGTCGTGGTCGCGGTCGTGGTCGTGGTCGGGGTCGCGGTCGGGGTCGCGGTCGCGGTCGGGGTCGCGGTCGCGGTCGCGGTCGCGGTCGTGGTCGGGGTCGCGGTCGCCTTAATCTTGATGTTCTTCCTCTTTGGATACACCCCGTTCGACCTTCCACACATTCATGTGGACTCGATTTTCTGGTCGCTCGCGGATGCGCAGAGGGTAGACCAGAGACGTGCGGTGGGGACGCGACGGTTCGCCAACCGCCATGACGCAGTTCAAACCATCTACTTCAGGTGCAGGCTTGGTCCCGGCGCGGGGTAAGCCCGCATGGGCGAACGATGTTCATTGTGCCAACTGCGTCTATCGAAGAGACTAAGCCGGATGCAGCACTCCAGAGAGAATCAAGGACGCCTGGATAAGGGTTCGGTAATGTGAACCTAGATCACACGCCAAGTGAAACGCAGGACAGCCGGTATCTGGGAAGGGCAATGAACTAGAACGCCTTAGCTATATCTGAAGGTGAATTAAGAATGGAACCCCGCTACCAATCCCCAAACGAAAGGTGGCGGGGTTTCCTGCTGATAATTGGGAATGGACTTGCGCACGCATGCTGATGGCACACCAAAGGACCCTCGGCTTTCACCAATCTGGTATGCCGTGTGTGCGCTTTTTCTCGTGCCGTTTGCGGCGGTGCTTGCGCTTGTGTGCACAGTGGGTATGGTGGTGTGCTGGCCGCTGTTGCCCTTCGTGATGTATTTCCACCGCAAAGAAGAACTTGCCAAAACACCATGGACCCCACCGAATCGAATGACGCATCACGTGCCAAAGAATTATCGAAGCTCTTTGGAGGAAATGTGCTGAGCGAGAAGCAGCAAGTGCAGCTCGCAGCCAAGAAGCTGGCTGAGTATCGAGAGAAGGACAAGTTGGTCCCGGGAGGTCTTGTTACCAATCCCCAGCAATTGCCTCGAGATGGAAACTGAGCTGGAGCGGCTGCAGAGGGAGAATGCTGTGCTGCGGGCGTTGATAGCCCGGGTGCCGGGTGCAGCGTGCGTCTACTGCGGTCTGACTGATATCAGTCTGTGCCGGCTGGGCTTTCCGGGTTGCAGCCAAGCTGACGACATTATGTGCGGCGACGATGAGATGATGAAGCGGCTGTTGGCCGAGAACAGAGAATTGAAGAGGCAGGATCTTCGTTCGTGTTCGATATGTGGGTTAACGGTTGATTTGAGCAAAGGACACGTCGCACCCAATCTAGATTTTTCGATGCAGGGCCGCACAAAAAAATTCGGTATCAAAGAAGACATTGAAGATATGAATCGGGCGGGCGGGGTGCACACACCAAGAGGGTCGAAGTTGAAGTTCAAACCGCCTGCCTTGCTCGACCCTCCCGTATGAGTGACCGTGCTTGGTACTTCTTTTGGTACGGCTGGGTGTTCACTGCACTGGTGTGGATGACCTACCGTGTGCGTGTGCGCCTACTGCAGCTGAAACTCAAGTGGGGGTTCAATTACTACCACCGCGTGGCGTTACGCTGGGAAGCTGTTGCGTGGTGCGGGGCGTGGTGGTCGCTGTGGTTGTTCTGGTTTTCGTGGCGTTGACCCAGGGTGCAGACCGATTTGTTTGTAGCAGCACCACACTTTGACAGTCTGTAAGTTGTTGGATATGTTTGGCTTACAAAACACAGGTTGAAATGACAGCCTTTGCCCTTGTGCTGCAAAGCAAACTAACCCAACTTGTGAGCATGGAAGCAACAAAGCAAAGCAGCACTGGATCTCAAGTAACCACACTCAAGCTTCAAGCACACACGCATATGAAACTCACAGTCAAAGAAATTGCAATGCTGTCCGACATTATCAACAGCGAGTACCAAGACGGGAATCCGGTTGATAACCACGTTTGGCTCGACTACGTAGTCGATTCAAAGAGCCGGGGTGGGGTACTGACCTCCCTGCAATCAAAGGGGTTGGTTTCAGTGAACATCGTTCCAATGAGCAAAAGCGACAACCGTCACAACGGAATTTCGGACAGCACTATTGCCATAACCGCGCTTGGCTTTACAGCGTATAGCACGAACTGAAACCTCAACACACCACCACAATGATTATGCCAAACTTGATGACACACGCTGCGAGCTGCTTTGCATGGGATTTCGCAAGCGGCATTGTCGATGCAAGCGACCTCGGGTTTACCGCTGGGAAGCTCCCCTTCGCGCAAGTGTATGATGATGCAGCTGACTTGGGCTTTTACATCTACAGCGCCAAGTCCGACCGTCGGCTGTTGTTCACGCTGCTGACCGAGCTGCGCGATGGCGAAGGCGAACTGTCAGGCTGGCGCTTTGCACACTACGCACGCGGGGAGCGGGTCCCCATGTTTACGGTCACAATTTTGAACGACTGAGCAACGCAACTATCAACCACACACTACAATGGAAACCGCATATTACATGAGTCAGTACGCGAAGGTCTGGACCCCGGTCACAGTTATCAACGAGACCAAGACCCAGATCACGGTCGCAATTCCGCAGCACGACGGCACAGTGCGCGAGCAGAAGTTTTGCAAGAACAAGAGCTACAGTGGCAACTACCGCGACCCGCGCGACCTGTCGCAGGACACCTACAGTGGACACGGAGTGCGCAGTAAGCTGTCCCCGTGGGGTGTCGACAGCTACGACCGCAACCGGACGACCCTGACTTTCGACGCGGAGCGTGCGCTGGTGCACAATGCCGAGCACGACGAGCAAGCCGCACTGGACCGGGAGGGTGGACCGCTGGTGGAGCAGCTCGAGAAGCAGCTGAAGAGCATGTTTTGGCAGGGACGCTTTCAAGGTGGCCGTGCTGCGCTTGCACGCTTGCACGCTGCGGTTGCTGCGATGAAGACCGAAGAGAAGGCCGACTGAAACTTCAACCAACTACGACCATGACCAACCTGGAAAAAGCCAACGAGGCACTTGACGGAATTATCTCGAGCGTAGTGCGCTTGCGCAAAGGCCTGCACGAAAAACCCGAGCAGGCTGATGTCTACCATGGGGAGCTGGCCAAGCTGGAAGATCAGTTGGACGACATAGTGATGGCATTCGACTGAGACCCGCTGTTTTTACCAGAACCGGTCCCTTTGCTGGGGCCGGTTTTTCTTCATCTAGCGCGCTTCCGCTGCAAAACAGCCCCCAGCATGCATCCAGCCTCGAGATCTCTGCGCTAGGTGAAGCTTTGGGCGTGACAATAGGGGTAAAAATGGACCAAAGACTTGAACAACTGCTGACCGAAGCGTTCATGCGCATGCGGGCCGAGGCGATGCTGCGCCTCGAGTTGCTGGTGGCAGTCACACCCAACGATGAATGTGGTGGATGAACTGAAGAGGGCGCTGGAAGTGATGGGGTCCCCGCCGCTCACTGCCGAACAAGAGCAGGCACTCCGTGCCATTTGTGAAGAGGAAGTGGAGTGCGACACCAACGAGACGGACACGGGCGGACGCGGTTGGGTGGACCGTGATGGGAATATGGAGCGAAACGGGTGAACACGACCGCCCCACCGTGTCTTCCCACTGTTCAAAATAGTTGACCAACCACACCCTCCCGGTCCACACGCACAAGACAAAGCTAAAAGAGATGCCGCCTCCAAACAAGAAATGGAAGACCGAATTTGCAGTCGATGCGGCCCTGATGGCCTATGCGGGCGCAACGAACGTGGACATAGCGAAAACCTTCCTAGTTGAGTACGACACTTTCCAGAAGTGGACCTACAAGCATGCAATCCTCAAGCATGCCCTGGACACAGCTAGGGCAAAGGGTCGACCGAAGACGGAGACGTTTTTGGAGTACGTCCACGGTAACCTGTCACCCCCCATGAAAAAGCTGTGGGACGACCTGCAATTTTGGAGTGATCACGACAACGCAGTCGTCAAGATAGAGGAGCTGTTGTACCCCCACGGAGACCGGGTGCGTCAGCACTTGTGGCTCCACGCGATGATCTACTGCGGCTTCCACACCGACGCAGCGTGTCGCATGGTCGCAGTCAGCAAGGGTGCGATTGACCGCTGGCTGGCCGAAGACAACGATTTTCCCAAACTGCTCGCGGAACTGGAGTGGCACAAGAAGAACTATTTCGAGAACGCGATGGTCGACTTGGTGGGCATGCGCGTGTTCCCCGCCGTCATTCACGCCAACAAGACCGTGAACCGAGACCGGGGCTACGGTGAGAAGATTGAAGTAGCGCACACGCACGATCACACCCACAAGGTGTTCATTGCGACGATGGACAAGTTGAAGCTCCCACTCGAGACCCGTCTCCAGATACGTGATGCCATGCGGGCCCTGCGCGAGGAGACCGGTGAAGACGATATTGAGATGGAAGAAACTGGAACATGACCGAAGAACCTTTCAACGCCAAGCACCTGAAGTTCGTCATAGCCCCGCCCAAGCCGCGCACAAAGGTTTGGTGGGTAGTGCAGCGACAGTCCGACTTCCAACTTGGGTGGATTGGATGGTGGGGCACGTGGCGTCGGTACAGCTTCTTCCCCAAGCCCGATACCGTTTACGAAGTGGACTGCTTGCGCGACCTTGCCAACTTTTGTGAGCAACAGACCAAAGCCCATCGCGAGATGCGAAAGGCGGAACGTGAACATAGGGACACATGACCCCGTTCAAGAACAACCTGCAGAAGGGCGACACAGTGATGCACGCCGATACCAAGCGTCCGGGCAAAGTAGCGTTCCAACCGGGAGAGCGGAACCCCAAGGCCTGCATCGTGTGGCAGGGTACCCAGTCACCCCAGTCAACCGACATCATGAAGCTGCGGCTGTGCGTGAACGGGGTCCCCGAAGACGTGCCCCCGTGCGATGGAGTGCCACCGGAGGAACCAGTGGAAGCACCGAACGGGCATGCGACCACTGTTGTTCGGGTGACTGCTACCCAAGGTGAAGACAAGGTGTTGGCGGCGTTGCGCGAAGAACGGGACCGAGTGGTCGCAGACATGGTTGCGCTTGAGGGTGTGTTCAAAGTCAAACGCGCCAGCAAGGAACGCCTCGAGCAAGCCATCCTGGTGTTCACCGCTCCACCCAAACCTGTCATCAAGCCGTGAACATGCGACGTATCGAAATAGGCATGGGTTGGAAGAAGGTCCCAGCTGACGGCCAGACGTGTCTCTGTTGTGACGACAAGGTCTACATGGGCGAGCCGCTGGGCTTGGTGTGCGTGATAGACCTGACCCGGGTGGAAGCAGTGGGTGACGTAGTGCTTTGCCCGAGCTGCGCGGATATCTCTGGAATACTTCCAAACATCGAATGACCTTCTCCATCACCATCACGGCTGAGCACAAACTGCCCACTGGCACTGTAATCAAATTCGAGGAGAAGGTGAACCAGCGTGACTTTGTGATGCGGCCCAAGGAAGTGGTGGAGGACATTCACCGCCTGCTGCGGCATCGCGTGATTGCGAAAGCCAAAGAGATTGGAGTGCACGTAACATGAACGATACGAACGTCTACGTCATCTGTTTCCTGGGTTGGGCCACGGCTGCAGTCTTGTGGGCCACTTTGGTGGTGCATGCTCGCATTCACCGTCTCAAGGTACGGTTGCTGGAAAACGAAGTGGAGGAGATGGGGAAGCAAATGCGAAAGCACATGCCGATACCGCAGGACGAACCTGACGAACCTGACAAACGTGCTCTGCTGGACTTCGACCGGGACCCTTCAGTGCCAAAGCCTCCTCTGACTGATACCTTTTCCAAATACCGTGCGCTAACTGATAGTCAACGTGCTGAGTGGGACCGGTTAGCTGTCAAGGGAAGACCCGGACAAGTGGGGGTCGAGGATCCTGGTAGCGTGGTGGGTTGGAAGTGGGTAGATGACCCGAGCCGAGGGCCGTAGATGAAAAGTGAGAACATTCAAGACCTCGAGCAGACCCTCATGATAGGTTGCACGAAACCTTTGCCTGCTGTCGTGCTGCAGTCCCGGGCTCGGGCCGGCCTTTGCTTCAGGGTGGCTGAGCTGACAGGTGAATTGCCTGATGAGTTTTGGGGGGTAGATACTGATCGGATCTTAAACATCTGGGCACATCAATTAGTCAAGGGGCGATGCGTGGTTATGACCGTTTGTGACTGCGGTTGCGGCGGCGTGCAGATGTGTCTCACGAAGGACAAGACAATAGGTGGATGAACAACGACCCACTACCAGAACTGGCAATGTGGAAGGCGTGGCAGGAGAAGGTGAAGGCGAGTCTGCCCAACTTCTGCGCTGACACGATTTACGTGGAACAGATGAGCCCACCTGAATCTGAGTTCAAGGAAGTGCTGGAGTCCTTGGGAGAACGTATCAAAGCCGACCCCGTTGCGCAGGTGCGGGACTACCAGTACGGCGCACGGGTGGTGGACATTCCGGGCTTCGGTCCGGTCACGCGCATGTGGCTGGACGCGCAGGTGGAGATTGACTTCCTGCGTAGGGGTGGGCCGAAAGAATGGATGCTGGGAAATCCCAAGCCGAGTGTCTTCGAGATTGGTGGGGGTTATGGACGGCTGGCGGTGGAGCTGGCCCCGTTGATCGGAGAGTATCTGATGGTGGACCCCGTGCCCATCAGTGTGCAGTTAGCGCGTGTCTATACGCAGCGGCACGCGGCTAGAGACCCCTTGAATATCATGGTGGCAAACATTTCGCAGTATCGGGAATTGAAACCTGAGCTCGTGGGGCAGTTTGATCTCGCCATCAATATCCACAGTTGGAATGAGTGCAGCATCCAGAACATCGCAGCCTGGGTGAATGAGCTGCGGGGCCTCAAGGTGTCCTACCTGTTCACTGTGTCACACGGCAGCACAGTGCAGCCCGCCCGCGGTCCAGAATATCGTGCCTGGGGTCGGGGCAACTGGAAGGACCTGTTGCTGTCATCAAGCTGGGAACTGGTTGCTGAAGAAAACATCGGTCTGGGCAAGCATCCGCATGCTCTGTGGCGTCGGCTATAGATACACGATGACACCTACCAATATCACAAAGGAGCAAGCAGTCGCCGCACTTGCCCTGCCCCGTAATGGAGCAAGAAGTGTTCAGATAGACGGACAGTTCATTTCAGTGTGTGCGCTCAATCGCATAGTTGCTGCCGCAAACGGAAGTGAAAGACCGCCCCCGCCTCCGGTTCTACCCAAGGAGGAGAAGTCGCCTGCGCCTGTTGTTAAGCCTCTCGCGCCCCTAATTGCGGAAGGGATCGAGCGTCCGCCGCGATTGGGCGCGAAAATCTCTCTAGCGGATGGAACTTACGAGGGGGATCTCACGCTGGAGCGTTTGCTGGAATTTCGTGCCAAGCTTCGTACCGATTTAGAAATGCTGGACGAGCGGCTGTTGTTTTTGAAAATCGACGTACTACTGAAACGGAGGCTGGAGCCGGTGCGGCAGATGGCGGAAGTAGAGCCTCGTTGTGATATTGCGGCGGATGCGACCAAGATTAAGAACGACACTGCCAAGTTGCTTGCCGCTGCTAACCGGCTCGCTCAACGCGGCGTGCTTTAATCTTGACACTTTACATCCTGCCGACGCTGTGCAATTCCTGAACAGGTGCTAGACCTGCACGACGTATTCAATCCGACCTTAGACGAGATAGATGTCGTCCAGTCGATTTGCCGTGATAGCTTCTACGAGTTCGTCAAAGAGTTTTGGGAAATTATCATACCAGAAGAGCCGGTGTGGAACTGGCACATCAAATACCTGTGCGACGAGCTGCAGGAGGTGGCGGAGCGGGTGTTTCAGAACCTACCAAAAGAGAACGATGTCATTATCAACATCCCGCCTGGCACGACCAAGTCGACCATCTGCTCCATCATGTGGCCCGCGTGGATTTGGACCCGCATGCCCAGCGCCCGCATCATCAGCGCATCATACGAGCATCTGCTGGCGCTGAACTTCTCGAGGCGGTCCCGCGACATCGTGCTCAGCGAGAAGTACCAGCGCACCTTTAAGTTCAAGCGCGTGCTCAAGCGGCACCCCAAGTCAATGCGGTGGCATCGGAAGTGGGTCCCGTCTATCGACCCCGATGCAGTGCCTATCACGCTGAAGGAAGACCAGAACGCGAAGGGCTTCTACGAGAATATGGCGAAGGGCGACAGGAAGGCGGTAGGAGCGGGCGGGAACATCACGGGGTCGCACTCGCACTTCATTGTGGTGGACGACCCCATCAATCCCAAGGAAGCGGTCAGCCCGCCCGTGCTGAAGTCGATTAACGACTGGATGAGCGAGACGCTCCCTTCCCGCAAGGTCAACAAAGCGGTCACGCCCACCGTGCTCATCATGCAGCGCCTACACCAGGATGACCCGACGGGACACTGGCTGGAGAAGCGCAAGACTGGTATCAAACACATTTGTCTGCCGGACAAGATTCGGGAGTGCCTCAGCCCAAAGCATCTGGTGATCCATTATCGTCGCAACGGGGGCTTGCTGGACCCCGTGCGTCTCAGCCAGTCAATCCTGGACGAGCAGTTGCTTGAGCTGGGGAAGTACGGGTACGCGGGGCAGTATGAGCAGAGTCCAGTGCCCGCGGGCGGCGGGTCGTTTGACATGGACAAGATTCAATTTGGACGGCAACCGCATTGGACTGAATTCACGTCAGTCGTGCGATATTGGGACAAGGCGGGCACCAAGGATGCAGGTGCCAATACGGCAGGGGTGAAGCTGGGGAAGGACCAGTGGAAGCGGGTGTGGAT